>Ga0123342_1003921_pt1 | contig 23345 bp, 15 predicted proteins | sample Turbeawhitnodule_FD_89960 | JGI IMG/M metagenome (GOLD analysis project Ga0123342, IMG submission 89960) | Root nodule microbial communities of legume samples collected from Mexico - Turtle bean Mexico white nodule | ecosystem: Host-associated > Plants > Roots > Nodule | place: Mexico: Nepantla... | reverse complement strand
CCAAAAAGTCACCCCTTGCGCAGATGCACTCCCAGGAAGGAGGACTCACACGAGGAAATACCCCCAAGTAGGGTCACGGTGCTGTGAGGCCCTCCACGTGTAATAGCAGCCAAGTCAGAACAGTAACATCAATTTGTCAGGTACAAGGTAATTAAAGCTATTTAAATTAAAGTTTACGTTTCGAGCGTTTTAAGGTACTTTAAATGCTTCAGGCGGTTTAAACGTCTTAAAGGCGCTGAACGTTTCATAATTAAATGCGCTTTAAGACGCTTTAAATGCTAGGGGCGTTTAAATAGAACCTTGGATGTTGGAAATGAGGTTCGAACTTTTGGCAAATTTTCCCAGAATACACTCTAGTTGCTTGCTCGAGTCTTGAGGCTACGCACAAGGGACTAGAAAAAGGTTGTTTGCCAGAAGGAGAAAAGGGACACAATACACAGTTTCGTTTACCACCTTCAGAGTGCCATTCACGGTGCTCCGATACGGAGGTGCAGAGTTTTTGGTGTTTCTTGCTAGCTGACTTGAGCGTCGGAGTGCAAACGGCTGCTAGGGCGCCCTTTTGTCCTTCTTTGCAGGTGTCCACAGGTAGCCAGAGGGAAGGTGTCCCTAGCTGACGGGCAAGGTTGCGCACAAAGACGTCACAGGTCAATCGGCCGGAACAGTAACTAATATCGTAACAGTTTCTTGCCAGAATTTGCAAAAATTACATACAATTTTTTGCTGCCAAACTATTTTATTGTTATATATTGAAAAAATTCATAGAATTATTATTTATAAGTAAAATCGAGTTATTTATGGATATTACCAATAAATATTACTTACGGATATTAACAACGAATATTACTTACTAATTTATCCATTGATAAATAATTATGGATATTATTATTATTAATAATAATGTTATTATCATTAATATTATTTTTAATATTATTGTTTCTATTAATAGCAATATTATTATTATTATGATAAAAAAAAATTTCTTTAAATGTTCTATGTATTCATGAAATCGAGATTCTAGTCCTTCTTACAATAAAATTTTAAATAATGATAGGATTAATAAGATTATTATAGAACACAATACCATATTATGTATTTATATACGTTCACAAATTGTGACGATTTAAAAATTTGTATAACTAAATTGAAGAAAATAATTTTTTTAATAACATTCTTTTGGTTAGAGGATCTAATTAAAAAAATTAAAATAATTGATAAATCGAACTAATTTAAGCTTAAAATAAAATGAATGGTATTATTATTGTGTGAAGGTTATTGATCCAGAAGCAATGAGAGAGTGTATTATTTTGAATTTAGGGGAAGATGTTTGAATTAGGCCTGTGCTTAACCTTCCAACAACAACATGCATTCACAAAATCCAAGGAGGTTGGAAAGTAGAAAGAAGAAACTAAATTAACATTGATTGAACATAGCAAGACATATGTTTAATTTGCAATGAAAATGAAAAGTTGGAATGAAGGGCCCTTAGGCAAAATTATTATAGTGGCACAATGAGTTTACTCTTACTGTCTTCGGAATTGGATGAGACCAAACTCCAAATATTCTCAAACCAACCACCATGCCAAATTATCCACACATAACAACCACTCCTCAACCACCCACCACACTTCACAAATAATAATAACAAAACAACAACACAAGAATCAATGGTTGACCAAAGAATCTAGATAGAAGGTCAAACACCAATCTAACCAATACAAGCTCCTAATAATCTCCTTTCCTGATACAACATTATCTCCAAACCAAATTACTCTTTTCACTTTCTTTATAGCTCTCTGCTTTGTTACCAAAGAATCAAATATTCTTCCATTTACTCTGCTTTTGTGCTAATAATTTAAATCAATATCGACATTTCAGTTTGAACTTTTTTTCCACAAGAATCTATACAAGATCAAAATAAGAAAATAATTTTTAAGTTAAAATTTATTTGTGTATAAATTAAAAAAAATCTTAAAAAAATACTTCATATATAAATTAATATTTGAAAGAATTATTTTACTATTTTTTTTTTTTTTTTATAAACTCTTATAGGAAAACTTGTTCAAACCTTTCTTAACATGCTTCACCCAGAGTTTCTAAGATTTTTAAAACTTTGAAAAAATAAATTGAATGGTTTTATGCGAAAAGTTAAACACTCTTAATCAATCAAGAATTATTATAAAGGAGAGTGTATATATTGCTTGTATATAGTCTATTTTCTTTCGAAAAATTGAAAGAGAGATAAACAAAAACAAATTACTGTCACGCTCAATTTGTCAATAAAAATAAAAATAATCTCATACGTATTTATAAAAATATAAATACGTTCTTTTGATATATTTCATCTTTTATTATAGTTTTTTTATCATTAATCTATATGTTAAATTATTATAATTTGAATGTGAATATTCACAAATATCTTTATAAATAAGGATATTATTTTTTAGTTTTGGAAGAATTTTTTTTTCTTTTATCTCTTTCAAATATTTTCTTTATATGTATGAACTTTATCAGATTAGGTTCGAAGGATTTGAACACTACAAGAAAAATCCATTTTAGCTGCCAACAAAAGGCGGAGCTATAAAAAAGAAGCCACTAACAATGGTGAAGTCTACTCAAGTTGGACACAAAAATAAATGTCAAATATTATGGACATAATAGAGACCTTTGACTCACACTAAAAATTATTAAAATAATAATAATAAATTAGCGTCTATAATGGGGACACAAAGTAGATGGAATAAAAAAATAACCTCACCTGATAAGTTGATTTGATGAGGTTGAGTTAGACTTAAAGTCTACTTCTTAATATGGTATCAGAGTCATTTTGAGTCTATCCTAGCGATTGTTTGTTGGGCTTATTAGGCCACCTACTATCGGACCACCCATTATATATAGTCCCACGCATGAGTTGCTAGCCTCGACGTGAGGGGAGTGTGTTGGAGATCCCACATCGACTAGAATTAGGATATTTCATAGTATATAAGTGGGTGCAAACCTCACCTTATAAGCCATTTTTATGAGGTTGAGTTAGACTTAAAGTCCACTTTTTAATAATTATTTAATTTATATCCATTTTAGTGTCCCCCAAACCTACGCTATAGTTAAATAATATATTTTTCTTAATGTAGGTTTAGTCAACAATACCTTGTAAATTTGTGTCCCATTGGAGGTTGTCTCTAATGCATAGCCACCAAAAGGTTAGCTTCCATTTCTATTGAGACGATAAACCCACACTAGCCTCATGTATAGTCTCACTTTTTCTCTTTGAGTCGCTCTTTTGGGGACTCTACCATCATTATTTATTGTAGTAGAATATTTTTATTTATGCACGATTTATCTTCTTTATATTAAACGCTGCAATAGGAAACTTTAGATACACTTCTTTAATGCATTATATCTCTTGTTTGCGCTTCAGAGTGTTTCGCTCGTTATATATCTTTGCTTGAATCATCATTAAACTACTTCATTCATCATCAACGAGATTCTCATTCATTTGCTCTGTCATATTCATGTTAGACGCTTGAAAATGAAATTTTGACTTTCAACTTTATATTTATGATCCTTTGATAATTTATGGAAACATGATGAGTACCAGTGAACATGAAAATTATAATTTACCAAATAAATCATGGGTATCACTCAAACAATATATTTCAATATTTTCAAATAATTAAGACTTTATATTCTTAGATATTTTTATTAAGAATAATTTCAACCATATTCCAAGTTAATAACAAAATGTTAATTTTGTAACTTAATCACCTTTTAACTTGGATTTTCTTTCACAAAATTATGTTTCAAAAAACTCTTTAAGATGAAAAATACATGTGTTCTGTTTTTCGAAAACTTTCCAATAATAACATTGTTCATTCATAAACTTTCTAATAAAGTTTTAATCATCTTAATTAAGGCATTTCTATATTCAGAGAAGTTCAAGATTAACATAGAAACTAATTCTCATTCAAAGAAGAAGTCAACATGATATTTTAATATTTCAGTGTGTATTGTGTATGTTCCTTTGTGATGTGAGTTGATTTTAGGATTGTTCATTTAGGTGACACTTTAGATTTATGATTGAGATTTTAGGCAATTAAGAGTAAAAATTTAAGAAAAATCCCCACTGGACATTAACTTAACCAAGTGGTTAAGTAGATATGAAGGTTCATTTCACAAATGAAAAAGAAAAGAGACAATTATAAAGTGACAATGATGCCAAGATAAGGTGCGAAATTAAGCATGGAAAGCAATTACAAAGACAATAACCGAATGGACAAAAGGAAACCAAAAGAAGAACATATTTATGAATTGAATGGAATGACAATGGAAGGAAAAAGATGAAGGAAAAGGAAGCTTATGAGAATGGAGTTTGAGATGATGAGCACGCCACTGGGAGGATGAAATTACTCCAAGATAAGTGTTGGAAGCCGCCACTTGATAACTCTCAAATTCTTACAAGATAAGACTAAAGACTAAGAGGAACAAGCCTCACTAGCATCTCACACAAAATGTGCAGAGTAACTTTTCTTCTATTCAATTCAACTTGTCAATACAATGAGGGAGACCTCCTATTTATAAGAAGAAGAGCCTTGGAGAACAAGAAGGGAGAGGGGTAGGATGATCCATGAAAGGAGGCGGCCTAGGGTTGGACTTTTGGTAAATGTCGCCCCTTCCTTAGCTTTCTAGAAGCTAGGGTTTCCTTCCTTCCCTAATGGACTTATCATAAGCCCAATTTTATAACTTCACCTCCTATTTATGGTATATTGACCTATTCTTACTTATTCTACTATTTGGACCCCTCAAGTGAGCCCAACTTATTTACAACATTTTCTAATCATTAAGAAGACTAGGATGAAGAACTTTAGATACTCTGGTCTATGTCTAATTATCCCTCTGGTGAGCTCTCCACTTTGAGATAACTTCTCATTGTGTAAATTAGCATCATTCACTAGTGCAAAAAGAAGAAAATAATACTCTTTATTTAGTGCGGCTTTTGCGCTACCCGCTTTCATAAAAAACGTGGTGGCATTTTTGAAATTATTTTGATTTACGAATGCGGTTTTATCTTTAGCCGCATTCATAAATCCTTTTTTACCCTAAATTTTGAAGCGCGCCACACACAATTTCATACTTTCTTTCTCGTCTTTGCTTTCGTTTTGCGTTTGCGCTCTGAGTTCATCTCCTTCTGCTGCATCTGCATTCCATTTGTGCCAATGTAAGTTTCTTGAGCTTTGTTTCTCCCTCTTCATCTTCACAAATATATGCATAGATGTTTTCGTTTTTCTTATATATGTTGCTCATGCCACTCTTCATGTATAAATTTTTTCGTTTTTCTTACATTTTTTGGTTTCTTGCATTGCTCAGTACTCTTTCATTGCCTTCGTGGGTTCTTGTGAGTTTTTTGGTTTGTTCTGCCGCCGCTTCCGCTGTCGTTGCTGGCGCTCCCGTGCCACTCTTCATCAACGTTGCCTTCACACAAGATTGGCGGTGTTTGAAATTTTTTGAATTTTTTTTAATGTTTTGGCATATACAAGTGCGACTATAAGAAATGGCCACACTTATAAATGGTATTTTCAAGTGCGGCTATATAGCCGCACTCTTATCTCTTCGATTTATAAGTGCGCGCTGATCAAATGCGGCTATACTGCCGTCCTTATAAATTTTAAATAGCCGCATTCATTTCGTCTTTGTGCACTAGTGATTGGGCATCTCCTTGTTGACTTGATTTGCATCATGCCCCCAAGTTGGAGAGAATTCGACCACGAATTTAGAACTCCTGCTGATAACATAGTCAACTTGCTCACATATAAAATAGTGCAAGGAGTGAGATGTGAACTTCATTTATATTCTATAAGCTCGGGGAGTTTAAAAGATGGGGTTCTATACAGACCATGTTTGGAAAGATTGTGTGGAAATGACAAATTGTTTTGAAGAAAATCCTCTTAGAAGGTGGAAACCTTTTAGCAGGTGTTTGAAAATCATTCCTAACATTCCTTAACAAAGATGGTGTGTAGGGAGAAACTTTTGGTAATGAAAAAGATAAGGAAGAAGGACATCTTGGAGGTGTAATTTGTAGCATGGCACAAGTCAACGTGATTGATTTAGGTGTGAAAGATGATACTTTGTGACTCGGTTTATCATTTTTTTCTTTCTCTTTTTCATTTTCTCTTTTTGTTTTCATTTTTATTTGGTCCTCATGAACCTCTTTGGGAGAGAGGGGTTTTAAGGTAACCTTGTGCCCTTGGAAGGTAAAAGTTATTTTGTTGGTTAGGCCATCATGTAGAACTTGTCTAACATATTGCCAAGGCCTTCCCAATAGAATATGGGTTGCTTCCATTGGCACAACATCACATAAAACCTCATCTTTATACTTTCCTATAGCAAAATTTATGAGGATTTGTTTATTAACCATGATGTCGCCTTCGGCACTAAGCCATTGTAATTTATAGGGCTTTGTATGAGAGATAGTGGGTAAGCCAAGCTTCTCCACAACTCTTGTACTTGCCATATTAGCATAACTACCCTCATCTATTATCATGGAACATAACTTGTTGGTGATAAGGCAACGGGTGTGGAAAATATTTTCTCTTTGGGTGTCATCCAAAGGTTTTGGATTGGTCCCAAGCATTCGCCTTATTACCAATAAGTCACCTTCATAAGGTATCTCATATTCATTATCACTAGAGGTGTTTGAAGGGGAAGGGGAGTTAGACCTAGAAGATCGATCACTATAGTCACTTACTACTTGCCCCCTTTAACCATCATGGTTTGCTTTGTTGGACAATCGGTCACTAAGTACCCAAAACCTAAACATTTAAAACACTTTTTACTTGAGGTTTTGGTAGGAGATTTAGGGGTTGAAGTGGAGGGTTTAGAACCCCTCGGTTTGTAAGTGGACTCCTTTACAAAATTGGAGGGAAAAATTGAAGAAGACTTGTGTTTGTGTGTCCAAGATGAGTGGTAAAAGCCATCATTATGTGAATTTTTGAAAGAGTTTTTCTTCGAAATTTGGGATTCTACCTTGATGGCAAGGTGAACCAATTTTTCTAAAGAGGAGTACTCATAGAGTTCTAACACATCTTGGATGTCTCTTCTTAAGCCACTTACAAAGCGAGCCATTTTGGACTCCTCACTTTCATGCATGTCAATTTTAGTTAAAATTGTTTCAAGATTTTTAAAATAAGCATCCACACTTTGTGTTCCTTGTTGAAGCCTTTGGAGCTTCAACAAGAGCTCTTTCCTATAGTGTGGAGGCACAAATCTAGCGCACATGCATAACTTCAAATCCTCCCAAGAGACCACAGTTGGCTTCTTGTTAAGTCCAATGTCCATTACAGTTTTGTGCCACCACTGCATGGCATAATCCAAAAATTATAAGGAGGCTAACTTAACTCTTTGGTCATCTTGGACTTCATGTACATTAAAGATTTGTTCGACTTTAGTCTCCCATCCTAGGTAAATATTGGGATCACCTTCCCCACTAAGCTAGGAATTTTTACAAAAGGTAAAGAAGGTTTTGCCACATGTTGGCGCCTATCATCAACATGATGGTTTTATGCGAAAAGTTAAACACTCTTAATCAATCAAGAATTATTATAAAGGACAGTGTATATATTGATTGTATATAGTCTATTTTATTTCGAAAAATTGAAAGAGAGATAAACAAAAACAAATTTTTGTCATGCTCAATTTTGACAATAAAAATGAATATAATCTCATACGTATTTATACAAATATAAATACGTTCTTTGGATATATTTAATCTTTTATTATAGATTTTTTTTATCATTAATCTATATGTTAAATTATTATAATTTGAATGTGAATATTCACAAATATCTTTATAAATAAGATATTATTTTTTAGTTTTGAAAGAGATATTTTTTTCTTTTATCTCTTTCAAATATTTTCTTTATATGTATGAACTTTATCAGATTAGGTTTGAAGGATTTGAACACTACAAGAAAAATCCATTTTATCTGCCAACAAAAAGCGGGGGCTATAAAAAAAAAGTCATTAGCAAGGGTGAAGTCTACTCAAGTTGGACACAAAAATAAATGTCAAATATTGTGTCCACAATGGAGACCTTTAACTCACTAAAAATTATTAAAATAATAATAATAAGTTAGCATCTAGAATGAGGACACAAAGTAGATGGAATTAAAAAATAAGTTGCAGAATGATACTGCGTCGAGAATGGGGACACAAAGTGGATGCAAGTTAATATTTTATTACATTTAGCGTAGGTCTAGGAGACACTAATATTTGTTTCTCAAGTAGTGTCCCCATTGGCGACAATTTACTCACATTTTCTTTCCCACGTAGTGTCCCCAACGGCAACGCTAAGTTTAATTATTGTAGTAGATCTCACATCAACTAGAGATTAAGACATTTTATAGTATATAAGTGAGTGCAAACCTCACCTTATAAGCTGGTTTTATGAGGTTGAGTTAGACTTAAAGTCTACTTCTTAATATGGTATTAGAGCCATTTCGAGCCTATCCTAGCGATTGTTTGTTGGGCTTATTAGGCCACCTGCTATCGGTCCATTATTAGACCACCCATAATATATAGTCCCATGCACGAGTTGGTGGCCTCAGCGTGAGGGAAGTGTGTTGGAGATCCCACATCGACTGGAAGTAGGACATTTCATAGTATATAAGTGGGTGCAAACCTCACCTTATAAGCCATTTTTATGAGGTTGAGTTAAACTTAAAGTCCACTTTTTTATGAGGTTTATCCTCTCACAAAGGTCTTTCTTGAGGTTGAAAACTCTCAAATGAAAAAAGGTCAAAGCCTTAAACACTTGATCTTAATGGAAACCGCAAGAAAAATTAAGGAAGAAATACAAAAGACAATCAAGAAAAGCTTAAGCAAGAAAAGCTAAACGAAATTTTAGAAAGAGAATATGACAAAACATGAAAAGGAAGACAAGCAAGAAAAAGGCACACAAAAAGATTTTAAGATACTTACTAAACTTTTAACAATGAAACTTTTTCTTTAGATATTGTTAAAGCAAAAGGATAAAAATTCCACAATGGTTGAAATCAATTTGCCAATCAAGTTGAACCCAAACTTTTGAAATGTTTTTCTTTAAGAAAAAGGAACCTCAATTTGCGCTTCACACTTCTCTTTTTTTTATACTAGTTTTTTAATTATAGAAATGAAATGTCCATAGTTTTGATCATGCATATTTTCCAATAACTCCAATTTTCACAAAAACTTTGGGATTCAAAATAATTGATCACTTGAAATCTTTTGTTTGGAACTTAAATCTACTTCTACTAGAACAAGTTTCTAATTACTTATAAAATTTTACAATTAAAAGCAAATCAATTAGAAGCAATAATATAAGGACTCCTAGACCACTAAAGAACATATGACTCAAGGCAAAAGAGGCAAGAACAATAAAAGACATAAAGGAACATTCAAAAAACGAACAAAGCTAATGAATAACAATAATGCCGAATTGAAAAGCAAGAAAGTAAAGGGCTGAAATTAAATGTGCTTGAATGTAAAGACAAGAAAATAAAGGTGCTTGAATGTAAAGAGAAGAAATTAAAGGTGCTTGAATGTAAAGACAAAAAATTAAAGGTACTTGAATGTAAAGACAAGGAATTAAAGATGCAAGAAAGTAAAGTGTCAATCAACTCTAAATAAGATAAGCTAAAAAACCAAAGCTCTGAATACCACATGATGTGAGTTGATTTTAGATGTTTTCTTTTAGGTGACACTTTACTTTAAAATTGAGATTTTAGGAGTTAATGGTGATGACCTTAGGAAAATTCCCACTGGACACTGACTTAACCAAGTGGTAAAGTAGGTGTGAAGGTGCATTTCACAAAAAGGCAAAGATAAAAAGACATTGTATGGTGACATGAATGCAATTGCCGAAATAAAGAAGAAAACTAGGAAACATTAATGGAAAGGAAACATGAAGGAAATGGAAGAAGAAACTTGTGGAAGTGGTGGTGGGTGGTCACGCCACTTGATGGGTGGAAACCACTAAGATAAGTGTTAGGCCGCCACTTGAGAGTTTCATTCTCATCAAGATAAGACCAAAAGGAAGAGGAGACAATACTCACTCAAGCTCTCACAATATTTGTGCAAAGTAACTTTTCTGTTCAATTTCAACATGTCAAATATAATGGCTAGGCCTCCTATTTATAGGTGAAGGAGCCTTGGAAAAAAAGAAAGAGGGGTAGGATGAGAAAAGGGAAAAAATGGTCAGCCTTAGGGTTTGACTAAGTCAAACATGCATCCTAGGTTTGTCCTTCTAGAAACTAGGTCAAATTGTCTTCCTAAAGGGCTAGGAACAAGATAAAATGATACCTACACCCCCTATTATGCTAAAGGAACCTTATTCTAGCCTATATTTGCTATTTGGACCCCTAAAGTGAGCCCAAATTATTTACAACTTGTTTTATTCTTTAAGAAGACCAACAAGAAGAACATTAGATGCTCTGGTTTGTGTCCATTTCTTCTTCTGGTGAGGTCTGCTAAATCCTTGGTAAGGTCTTCACTTGATTGTTGAGATGACTTCTCATAGTGTGCATCATTGATCATCTCGTTGTTAGCTTGGTTTGCATCATGCTTACTCATGAATACTATGTCCAAACCTCATGAAGTGTGGAACAATGCAAGTTGTTATCAAATGATATTGTATACAAAAAAGAAAGGAGTTGAAGCTACCAGGTATAAAAAAAAAATTGGTTTCAAAGTTAATTAATAATAAATTCCTTGTATGACATATGCCTGTTTTGGTAGGTCTTCAAATTGAAGATCTTGAATTACAAAATCTTTGTCTTCTACAAGTAAAAGAATTATTAATTTCAAATGGTAAGTCTTTAAAAGACTTCAGTTGTCTACCAAAACCCATTCATTTAGATTCTTTTATTTATGAGAATAGATTTATTATTGATTAATTAAATTATGATAAAATAAGCATGTATGAAATATATTCATCTCTGTTTCAATGTCTTATTGTTGAGCAAGTGGATGTCTGCAAGAATATCATGATGGAATTACTTTTCGAAGTTGACGGATTTTTTTTCTTATACGGATATGGTGGCACAGGAAAAAATTTTATATGAGAACATTGTCCACTTCCATTAGATCAAAAGGGATGATTGTGTTAAATGTAGCTTCTAGTGATATTGCTTCCTATTTACTTCCAGGAGGGAAAACAACTCATTCTACATTTTGCATTCCATTGTTAACAGAGGAGGAATCAACCTTCAACATAACTCAAGGAAGTCTTCGTGTGAGGTTGTTGTTTCAAATTAAATTAATTATATGGGATGAAGTTCAAATGATGAATAGGTTATGTTTTGAAGCTTTGGAAAAAACTTTAATGGACGTTATGAGGGCTGAAAGTGAAGAAAACAGTCATAAACCTTTTGGTGGTAAAGTCATTGTATTGGGAGGATATTTTAGGCAGATTTTGTCTGTTGTCAAAAATGGATCAAGATATGACATTGTCAAGGAAACAATAAACTACTATGAATTATGGAAACATTGCAAAGTCTTGAAACTTATAGAGAATATGAGATTAAGCAATGAGAAATCACTCGAAACTACAGTAGATTGGATCCTTCAGATTGGAGATGGAGATATGAACTTAAATGAAGTTGGTGAAGCAACTATTGAAATACCAGAAGAAATTTTAATCGAAAATACTGAACAACCTTTATTGAACTTTGTTGAATTTGTTTATCCCTCATACAGAATGTGACCTCTGCTAGATCTTTTGATGATGGCGCAATACTTTGTCTTACAACTGAATGTATAGACCAAGTCAATGAGTTTATCTTATCTTTAATACCCAAAGAAGAAATTAGTTATTTATGTTCAGACATACATTTCCAATCTGATGAACAACAAAATGTTCAAGTGGAGTGGTGTACATAAGAACTTTTGAATGATATCATATGCTCAAGAATTCCTAATCATTGTGTTAAACTAAAAGTTGGAGTTTCGGTGATGCTTCTAAGGAATATTGATCAAGCGAATGGATCGTGTAATGGATCAAGATTACAAGTCAATAACTTGGGAAGAATGTTATAGGTGCCACAATGATTACAAGAAAAATATTGGTGATAAAATATTTATTCCTAAAATGAACTTGATTCCTTCTGATTTAGGCCTGCCTTTTAATTTTCAGAGAAGACAATTCCTAATAACTTTGTGCTTTGCAATGAAAATAAATAAAAGCTCAAATCAAACGCTTTTTTAAAGTTGGCCTATATCCACCACGTCCAATATTTACACATCGGCAATTATATGACGTTGTTTCCAAAGTTAAATCTAAAAAATGGTTGAAAATCTTGATTTTGGATGAAGATGAAAATACAAGTAATTCAACTACTAATGTGGTCTACAAGGAAATATTTGAAGATCTTTAAAACATTGTTACAGTCATACATATCAAGTATCAACATTCTTTAATCCATAAATAATTTTATTTTTTATTTCTTTGTTCTGGTATATGAAGCTAACAATTTCTATCCATTATTATTTTTAATAACAGGTTTCTTTCATTTTTCTGATTTTAAGTTTTTCAACAAGATGAAGTAATGTTAATGTGCTTTGTAACCCCAACTGTGATTATCCAGTACAAACTATAATACAGTCATTATAGTTTACATAGGTTTTGTTACATACTGCTCTATAATAACAGTGGTCATGTGTGAAATTTGATTATTTTTGTATTATTTTAGTTTCATATAACAATACATTGCATATGAACATTTGTTTACAACATTCATTATGCATTCATACACATAATTATGTATTAAAAGTTTAGGTAAGTTTGAAAAACTAAATGTCGTAATGCATAAACTCAGGAATATTGTGGTTTGTTGACAAACTCAAGCAGCAGAGGTACCACACATACTTGCTTAGTATGGTATAGACAAAAATGAATACACACCTCTATTAATAAAATATATTATATCATTTTCTTTTATCTTATTTTTTCTAACACTATTAACCTCAATTTTATGTTTACTTTAAACTACTAAGACAAAATCTATGACATGTACTAAATCATTCTTCATAATTTATAACTTTTTCTTTGTGTTATTAATGGTATATAAGGTTATATGTGTTTGTAGATATGTTTTTTTTTCAGTTTTTTTTGTCATGTAATTAACATGTTGTGCTAATTCATATGTGTTGACATTAATATCATATTGCTCAATACTCATATTATGACAGCTAAAGAAAAGCAGCTATGTACTCCATTTGCTATTGTTTTTTCATTTTGTTGTATGACTAAGTAGCTCTTCTTTGATAAAGCTTTAATCAATGTAATATATTTTCCAATACCTCATACTTTGAAATTGTTATTGTAAAAATAATTTTACTTATTTCATGCCACTTATTGCAAAATTGTTGTATATAGTACTTGTTACGTATAGTTATAAAAAAGTTATAAATTTGCTACCTTGTTTCTCCGACAATACTTTGCTATAATTCACAATCTACTCCATTATTTCAAAACTATTTATTTAATAATATGAAGTCATCAACATATGTTTTCAAAATTAATTCACACATATAGGTTTATATATTTTATGTTCTGGCTTGCTATCTTATGAAGAATGAGTTGACTTCTTTCCATGTGGTTAACATGTAAAATAAGGCAGCTACACCAATATATTATTCTTAAATTTTGATTCTTCATTACTACGTCATGTTCATATGTTGTATCAAGATCTTGTATTTTTGCAGTTGTCAAAGAACTTAATCAGACTCATATAGAAAATAAAAATCCATGTTTGATACCAAAAACGAAAAAAATAAAAGGTATATTTAATTCATATATTATTTTATTTGTTTGTTTAATACATGTTATTTAATTCTTTTTGTAACCACACACAAATTCCAAAACGTACCATATTCAAAGCGAACACTCTCCAACCATCCCTCTTGAAATCGTGCCGTCTTGAAACTGTACAATCCTTAAAACATGCAATCTTGAAATTGTTGGAATACAAACATGATATTTATTACACCCACATCTAATACCTGACTATATATACTCTTCATATCTCTCTGCATTGTCTGTATTTTTATTGTTTGTGTATTATTGAATTAAGGAGAAATGTTGAGCACACAAACAATGGCCAAACCAGACAATAGGGTCTTCTTTGGGTGCATGAGTATCCAACATCAAGTATGTTATTTTTTTTTTCTTCTATCAATTGTAATATTTTGAACTGTTAAAAACGTTAGATAATTTTATATAGATACAAATATTTACAAGTAATTTGATAATGTTGACTATGTATTTGTTATCCAATTTAGAGGAGAATTTAATTACGAATGGTTCTTAGAAGACCATAAAGAAAATGTACATACAATCACCTATAATATAGACCTTCTTAAACCACCAATTACCAATGGATGGTCAAACTTACAAAAGTTTTATGGTTTCAATGAAACCATCTTATTCTTTTTCTATGTGGCCAACTCCTATTTTTATATTATTCCGTTTAAAAGATAAAAGATAGTTCGTGCCATTTGCAGTCACAACATACATATGTCTTATATGAGGATAAATAAATAAAAATTTAAATTCATGAACTCAAAATCTAGAGAAATTCTATCAATACACTTCTTCACTTATATTTTTAAAGCAATTATTAATTGTAATTTATTAAAAAAATACAAAAAATTATTGCATCATTTCTATTTTCTATTTTATTAAATATTTTTCCTAATTTTATAATTTGTAATAACTTTAACTAATAGTAAATAATGTGATAAAAAGTAATACACAAGAGTTTTAGGTACGTTAAAATTAACTCAATAAAAATTTGGTGCCTCATACCCCTAAACTAAATCACTCTACTAGTTTCATATTAGAACCCTTTAGTAAATACTAAAATTTCAAGGGAGGCATTACCTCGCATAATATATAAATCATAAAGACTTCCAAACCTTAAAATTTTAGGTTGAAAATAATATTAAATTTTCTTATGTTGTTGATTCATGTTGGTGCCCTCGATTTGCCCAACATCAATAAACATTGACTAATTGCAAATGTAGCATTACTTAGCTATTGATCCGAATAAAGAATCACTCTTAATTTAAAGTCTAAACTGCATCATATTTGATCACGCAATCATATAAACGTGACCCAAGAAATTCTGCAACCTCAGGATGTTTTACCTATAAAATAATGACAATAAAAAAATAATTAAGATGCATCAGAATCAAATTTTCATTTGTTAAGAAGCAAGTAAAAAGAATGATAAAATGCATCACCATAGCAATCTTGAGGGAATCACATTTAAACTGAGCATAGAGATTTGTTTCTATTCCACGACCCTGTCAAGAGAAACTAAGTTGGAGCAAGAATTGAAGAAACTAAGAACCCAAAACTTGAGCTTAAAACTTGCTTAACCTAGCTGTAGGAGCATGCAACTAGTCTAAGTTAACAAAACAGAAAGTATATACAATGAAGGAATAGCTTACCATCCCTTCTAAGATGACAAGATCTACATCATTGGTGAGGCATGCTAGTTCCTGTGACACCCTTGTAAGGTCAATAATCTGGAATCCGTTGAACAAAACAAGAAACAAATAGTTAATGTTCAGTAGTCACCATACATACAAGTGAAGAATTGGCAAGATAGGTCAATAACTATATAGAAACTAGACTTTCCTAATATAACAAATTTTCTTACAGGTAAATCATTCCCAGAGTTGGCAATTAAAAGATTTGAAGTAGAGACACCCATCAGACATCCTTCTTCATCCTTTAACTAGAAATCAACATGATGGAGTCAGGAAAGAGTTTTGTCATATCATAAACAACAAGAGTTAATTGTTTTTTTTCCTTACCCTTGATATAATTTCAGTTAGCTCAGAGTAAGTGACATCATTGAGGGAAGGTAAGTCATTAGCAGCCAATATAACCTGCATGCAAATCACATAAAATATATTGAAGCAGGCAACCGTAAGAGCTGCATGAAAAGCAACTTCAAATTCAAGCAGAACTTAAAAGTGAAGTGCTGCAAAGCAGTTAAAGAAGAATCATGTCATGACCAAGAATAGTTAGGCGAATCTAGTTAAATTATTATTAATAATTAAGAGAAATCTAGTTCCTCTAACTTCCTTATGATGCACAATAAATTTCAAGTATTTCAATACATTGATACACTGTGTTCAATGATAAAAAGCTACCACTATCCTTCCCTGTCCCTCCCCCATTTCAAAACAAAAAAAATATATTAAACATAAGAAAAGAGAGATGGACTACAGCTGACAAAATTAGTTATGGTATAAGTTTTAAACTGCCTGATCAGAAAAAATATATGAAAGAGAATAGAAATGCCGGAAAACCTGACTCCCACGCCGAAGGAGCTCCCTGGCAAATGGCAAAATACCCAAAATGATATCAGCACCCGAGTTATCAACAAAAATTATCACCTGCCAATGTAAAACAATTAATTAGAGCATGACCATGCTTAAAATACAGAAGAAGGCAAAAATATATCATAAAGTTGTCCCTCATTATAGCCACATGACACTTGCCTTCTTCCAGGACTTCTTGCTCCATTTCATTTTGAAAGTTTCAAGGTCATCAATAACCCAAGGTCGAGGGACAAGATTTTGACATGTAGATAAAAAGGACACTCCATCCTTGGAGAAAACCTCTGCAAGCTTCAAGAAATTGAAGGAATTAAAAGGTAACCCATCAACTACAGGTAGTTTATATGATCCCCCAAACACTGGCATGATTGTAATAAATAACAAAATCTGTCTTTTTCAATTAGGAAAATAAATTTCGAATGAAGTTAATTTTGACACATTTCTGATTTCACACTCAAGTAGTGAACCTATTGTTGTGGACAACGTTGATAGATTAAGAATGGGTAAGTACTGTCATATTTCATCTTAAAACCAGTTAGTATTAAGCAAAGTTGTCCATACAGGTAATTACCAAGAAATACTACTAACAACTAGTCAAGCACTATCAATGTCAATTCACTGTATCCACGCCATGTGAACTACAATATTCAAGATTAACTAAACCATACCAAACAATAGGAAAGTGGAGCAATACAGGTTTGGTACAATAACAAAGAACAATAAGCAAGAAAAACCATGAACAAATAGGTCAGTCCAATATGTATCAAGACTTGTGGTTTTAGTTTTTGACAAGTAATGAGTGAAGCAGAGTCACATTCCAAGTGAGAGGCTGAGTGAAATAATTCAGTTGCAGCATGTGGGATAAGAATTGCTGCCTCATATCAGCTTGCTACAACTTAAAGCATTCGAAGGAAGATTTCTAACCAAAGGATTCAAGGCACTGGCGGAAGGGGAAAAGAACCAAGGAAGAAAATGCCGAGAGAAGTGAGAACTCCCCCCTTTTCCCTCCTTCTCTCTAAACTTTCTTCTTCACCTCTCAACTTCATTCAGCATAAGTAATTTCAATGTAATTATGTAATTGATATGCATGTTTATAGCTACTTTTCCTTGAGTAATGATAAGTGTGATAATAACTTGTTTATTCATATGAATTGAACCTCTTTATTTGTATTTATGCTATGAACTTTGTTCATTTGATGTTGAAAATCATGGTTTAAATATTTTTTGGATATAGAAGTGATTACTACTTATTTTCTATCGTTTTTGTTTTGTAGAGAATGGAAGCTTGAAGCCAAGGAAGGAGGAAGTTAATTCGGGACCTTCTCAACCAACAACCAAGAGCATCACTCAGCGAGAAGAACGTTGAACAACTCACTGAGCCAGCAGTGCATTCGCTGAGCGAGATTGAAAAGTTTGCATTGTTTAAAAAGTTGTTTCTCACCCAACGAGAGTCCACTTTTTGGAAGTGGATTAAAAAGTGAAAACTTAACGTGTTGCGGAACTTTTGGAGGGAACACAAGTTGAAGGAGCTGATGCACGAGAGGAAATTCAAGCTCCTCGTTTTCTGGGCAAATTTTTGTACTCCAAATGTCTAGGAGTAGCTAACTAGTCAATTCATTAGGTTGGATGTAATGAATTTATTCTATATTTAGTTTTTCCACTGCAATATAAATATCTTTACATGACTCTTCTGTTCTTTCTTGATGCTTTATGTTGCATTGTTTGTTGGGTTGTTTCTAAACATTGGAAAATGCTTTTAAAACTTAGTCTTTAAGATTGAACAAATTAGGGATTTAATTCTAGACATAATTTTATCTCTTGGTCATTCTATACACTTATCCTTCATGCAAATCTTGTGTAAAAAGAACTAAGGAATTAATATTTTCGCATTAAGGTTTATCATCTCTAAGGAATTAGGGCTAGTGATCTTCTTGTGAATGTCAGAGTTTTGTTAGAGATATGTTGGTTAGAAAACGTACATTGAGTTGAGTTCATGAACCCTAGTAGTGAATATTTATCTTTGTTAAGTAATATAGTCTAAGGTTTGGTTGTTTTGAATGTTTTGACTCCAATCTTTAAATTCAAATGAACTAATGCCTTTAAGTATTTAGTCCAAATTAGTAAAATTTCACGCAAATCTCTTAGGAAACAATAAATAGACTTTTCAATTTTATTACTTGTAGGATTTGGTACACTTGCCAAGGAGTTAACAAGTTTTTGAACAACTCGGGAACAATAGTAGAAGAAGAAGGCATAGTATGGAAGTCAAAGAAGCTAGTCAAGCAGCAACAACTGTTGAACCTATACCACTTTCCTCTACAAAGCAAGAAAAGGAAGATATGGCAGAGAATCAGAATAGAGATGGTGGACGCCAACAAGGAAAATGTACTTTGGAAGACTATGCCACTTTTTCAAACCTCTAAACTTCAATAGTATTGCTAGGCCAATGGTGAATGCAGCAAACATGGAAATGAAGTTGACTCTAATACATCTAGTTCAAAACAACCAGTATCATGGGTTGTCTGAATCCATATACTCATTTGGCAATATTTCTGAAGGTATGTAACACGATGAAGATCCATTAGGTGCTCAATGAAGTTATTCGACTAAGTCTTTTCCATTTTCATTGGCTAGTGGTGCCAAAACTTGGTTGCATTCATTTCCTAAAAATAGCCTCACTAATGGATTTTGTCATTTTAGATATGAAGGAGGACTCTGATGCCCACCTTATATTGGGGACACCGTTCATGGAGACTGCTAGAGTCGTTATTGATTGATCTAGATGATGGTCATTTCAAGGTGCATGTTCAAGATGAAACAGTGACTTTGAATGTCTTAGAAGCTATGAAACATCCTGGAGATAGTGACAATTATTTTAGAGTGGAAGTGTTGGAAGAAGTGATTGAAACTGCTAAGAACCAAATGCATTTGAAATCCCCACTTGAGAGAGTGTAAATTGAGGCATGTGATGACTTAACCTTGGAAGAAGCAGAGGTTGAAGAGGTGACCAAGCAATTAGAGAAGCTTAAAGAGATAACGCTCACAGTGTTAAATTGGAGAAGCTGGATAAAGGAAATTGTGATGATAAAAGCCAGCTTGAGATGAAAATGTTGCTTACTCACCTCAAGTATGATTTATTAGACGGAGAAGTTAAGAAGTCGGTCATAACTAACAACTATCTCTCAAGAATTAATTGAAGAACAGAAGTTGGTGAAGGTATTCAAGGCAAATCAAGGAGATATAGGATGACACATATCTGACCTTAAGGAGAAAAGTCCGGCCTATTGCATGCACAAGATCATGTTAGAAAAAGACTACAAGCCCATAGCATAACTGCAAAGGAGATTGAATTCAACTATGAAGAAAGTAGTGAGAAAGGAAGTACTTAACCGTTTAGAAGCTGGAATGATTTATCCAATCTTTGATAGTGCATGGGTTAGTCCAGTGCATGTGGTACCAAAGAAAGGAAGAATATTGTCATCCAAAACAAGAAGAACGAGTTGATTCCTACTATGACAATCAATGGGTGGAGGATAAGTATTGTTATGTTAGAGATATGTTGGTTAGAAAGCATACATTGAGTTGAGTTCATGCAATCCAACCCTAGTGAATATTTTCTCTTTGTTGAGTAATATAATCTATGGTTAGGTTGTTTTGAACGTTTGAATTTAGAATTATCATCACTCTTTAAATTTGAATGAAAAGATGTTTTTCAGTCTGTAGTCTAAATTAGTAAAATTTCACATTAGCTAAACAAACACAAATCTCTTAGGAAACGATACTTTTGCACTTTCCAATTTTACTACTTGTATGATTTGGTACACTATATCAACTCCGTATTAACTGAGCCTTTTCAATGTTTTTGAGATTTATTATACTAAGGATCATTACTCCTTAGGTGAACAAATTTATATATAGAAAATCAACATACCTGTGTTGCACCAAGATCAAATATATTTCCTGCAAAAATTCCTCTAACTAAATTCTCTAGGCGTTTCTCTTCATCTTCAATGGCATCATTAAGACGAACAACATTCTCAAATAAGGACATGGCATTTGTATTCTCTACATCCTGTAGCATTCAATCAGAGAGAAATTACAAATCTTGAGCAAAATAAAACAACATTGTTCATTGAGAGTCACAACTCACAAGACCCTATTGAAAACTAATGATGTTTAGCTTCTTCAAATAGGTTAACATAAATTTGGCCTCCATTAAGAGAAGAATGCCATTAAATTTCACTATATTAAGTGAGATCTTACATTATTTCAACCCCCTATAATCAGATATACTCATGCTTGTTTTCAATATTTTAGCTGAATAGTATTAGCTTTTAGCCCACAGAATCCCATTCGTTAACCCTACCTTTATTTTCTTGAAGATATCTGCGAATCCCAGTTCCTTGAGGACTTGCTCACGAAGTCTGCATAGAACCTAGAACACGCGTTCCCACGAAAAAAGAGAGAAAAATAAAGGAAAATGAAGACTGAAGAAATTAGATATATGCACCAAAACTGCCGCATTTTATTTTATTATTTGATAAACACAGAAGGGGTCTGGAATGTTGTTGAAACAAAATTTGTATACAGCTAAAGAACGTACAAAGATATCAAGAGGCTCGCCTTGACCTGCAGGATCTTTCTTGAAATCTTCAAGTATTCTAGCATACCTTTTTCCAGAAAAAGTATTAAGAAATTAATTGCAATCAACAACTCCCGTGTTAATTTGAATTACTTGAAGTAAGATATTACGCAAATTAACAAGAGGTGGATAAAAACAGTATAAGCCTAAGATCCTCAAGAAACGTTATTCCTGTCAAATTTGGTTATTGAAAAAATATATAGAGGTCCTTGTCATGCAACAAACCTCTCATAGGAAGGCAGTAAGAGACCCACCTTTTAGCAAAAGTTTCAGCTTTATTCGCAGCATCAGGAACAGAAGCATCACTCTCAGCATGCTTCCTGTACCAAATCAAAGCTAAAACTTGATGTAACCAAGAAAAATTGAAATAATAGAATCCCTGCAATAATATAACAATCACACCTCACCAAACCAGGTAACGGCTACATTAATATTGTTTTCCACCAGTTGCTTCTCTGTTTACGGTATGTAATAATGAGAAGCAGCAACTACACCGTGCTAGCAAAATTAGGTTATTGGAATTGAAGCGTGATGGATAACACTGAAGCCAAAGATATCAAGTTGTTGGACACACCAACAACCAATTATTCCAAAAATATCAAGTTGTTAGACAAGGGACCACAAATGACTTTCTTATGTGTTTAACAATATAAAGAAAATCAGAACAAAACCAGTCAACTGAAAAATTAATTCGTTGTAAACTTCACTGTTTCAGTTTGCAGATCCATTTTCACTATCGATGACCATGGTCTCACTATTAAATATTTGCCAGTCACTCTGACCCAGTACTCACTAGATGTTTCAATTTCTTCCCAACACTACATCCTAATACCTAAGGTCCGAGAACAACCATGTTTGGCGTCAGTGTACCATCTACAACTAAAGGGCATGCAAGATATGGATTAGCAAAAACGAATTGTGAACCACATGTAAAGTTGTTTATTTTTATGAAAATAAAAATTTGAGCCACACCCCATTGATTTATTTTGTGGGAGAAAAAAAGAAGATAAACATACTTGAAGGTGGGGATGGTATTGTGGAGGAGATTAATCCAAGATAGCTCGGTGGAAGTGGGAATGTGTGGATCGTCGGAAGGGAACCTCCAAGGAATGGTGCTTGCTGTGTATTTCTCATTCGCCAACGACGGGAATGGCACCAACTGCGATGTACTCCCCATTGCTTCCGCTGAATTATATCAGTCACAATTATTACTGCAAGCGAGAGAGATCAACTCTGGACACAAAGTAACTCTACCTAGTTCCACATCGATTCAAGTACAATAACAAAAAACGATAATTCACAATGTAAGTGAACTTTTGTTAACAGTAATTTGTTGTTGACATTTCTTATAAGTACAACAACATGCTGTGCTTTTTGTTGGTTAGTTACAACAATGTCTATGCATGACCTAACTTTTCCTGTTTTTTCTCTTTTCTAAATAAAAATAAAATTGATGATAACAGTGTTTTGGAGGTAGTGTTACCTAGTGATTTGGAGTGAACACAAGATTTTGTGGATTGATGAATGGTCTTAGCCTTGGATGAGAGGGTAAGAGAAGAAGAAGCAAAGACAAATGAGGAGATTGATGGAGGACAATGAGGGATCAAATGCAGCTGAGTTGGTGATATTACTCCCATTGAAACTGTTACCATAGAGTTAAGTCTAGGGATGTCACTCTACTTGTACTACACAAAACAAACTATGGTGCACTATCTGGTAAAGCTCAAGAATTAAAAAATTATTTCATTTTTAATTTATTTTTATATGGAAAATGATGGTTTGACACCATTGCTCCATTTTACACCCCACTAAATATTAGTATTTTAATTATTTTTAATTTTAAAAATTATTTTAATATTTTACATTTTGTCTAATATTTTATTAAAGACATTTTCTTATTTTTAATTTTTTTTTTATTATAAATATTAATATTTTAGTGTAGGTGTAAACTGGAGCGAGATATCAAAATATAATCACCTTTTTATATTACTGTCTAACTTAGTTTTAGGCTGTGTTTGTTTCTCACTATGGAAAGACGAAGATTTAATGGCCGCAGAAAGTTGGAAAACCAAGAATTTTTTTTTATAAAAACACAAAAATCGAGACAATTTTTACTTTCAAAACTTTCTTCGTAAATACGCGAAGAAAGTTGTTTACATATATATTTATTTAATTATTTTATTTTATTTTACTTTTTTACCCTTTTTATTTATATTTAAATTATTATTATTTTATTTAAAATAAAATTACAATTTAAATATTAAAAATATAATCAAAATTATAAAAAATAATTATTATAAAATAAAAATAATTAATTATATTT
>Ga0123342_1003920_pt1 | contig 23347 bp, 12 predicted proteins | sample Turbeawhitnodule_FD_89960 | JGI IMG/M metagenome (GOLD analysis project Ga0123342, IMG submission 89960) | Root nodule microbial communities of legume samples collected from Mexico - Turtle bean Mexico white nodule | ecosystem: Host-associated > Plants > Roots > Nodule | place: Mexico: Nepantla... | reverse complement strand
TATATTAAAAAAAAAATATATATATATATATATATATATATATATATATATATATATATATATATATATATATATATATATATATACTTCCAGAATTGATGCCTCACTGTTAGTATAATATTATTTGATCTGTATTTAGGTATATGTATGTTTGTAAACACGTCAGTGTGCAGCATATATATTTTATTCTATCGAAAGTTGGGTAAAAGTTTTTATGAACTACTAGCCACAATTTTTTCGTGATTTGATTATCCTAAAAATCACCAGATGAAGATGAAGGGTGTTGAGTGTTAATTGTTTATTACATGTGTGTTAGTAATATCAGGAGAGAAGCACCAGTGATGGAAATAATTAATTCCAAGTACTATTGTGTATTTCGATGTTTTTTTAATTAAGGTAGTGAATTTAAGTTTAAGTGAATCAATTGGTTTAGTAAGGTAAAATTTCTCCCACGTATAAACTTTAAAATGGTGTTAATTTTTGTTAATATAAGATTTTTAATATATTTTAATGACAATTTTTTAATAATTATTTCAAAAAAAGTGTGGTGACAATTTTAAAATTTTTGAAGTCACCATTAATAATAATTTTTTGTCAATTATTCTTAAAAATAATAATAACAACGACTGTTGAAAGTGAAGATGACAATTTTATAATTAATTTAATTTTGGAATCCAACTTTAAACTTTTGATGATAAGACAACTTTTCTTTTTTTAATTGTCATTGAAAAGACAACAATGACAATTTTATTGAAATCTTTCAACGATGATTATAAGTTAAATATTGTCGTTTGGCACTTTAAATGTCAAAAGTCACGTTAAATCCTTTTTCTTTCATTTCTTCTACTTATTATTCTTCTTACACAATTTTGAAGATATTTATGATTTGTTTTTTTACAGCACTTCTAACTAGCTAACTATTAAGTAAACTTTATAGGATCTAGAATTATTTGGTATTCAAACAAAATTCACCTAACAAACTTATAAAAAAAATGCATTGTTAGTATTTAGATATTACTAGCAATAGCAATGTTCCTTTACATACACAAAAATATTAAACCCGAATTTGTTCTCTGTAACCCTATTTACCTTCTAGCTCTTTCAAATTTTATTGCAAAGATATTATAAAATTTGGTTCATTTTGTCTCTCACTGTGTTTGTTTCGTTCTGAACTACTGGACTCAACCAGAGAATATCTTATGGTAATTACATGTTTTGATTATGAAGAATTTTGCAGTGACAAACACATTGGATAAGTTTTTATTGTATATCCATAAGAAGAAGAAAGATTGTGTCGTTAATATTGTGTGATATATCGTCACTATTGTACTATATTGTTGTGTTGTCACATTGTCGTTATTATGCGCCTCTTCATGAAGAAGAGAAGAATAAGAATACCTTTACAAAAATAAAAATAATGATTATGTCTTCCCAAGAATAAGAAATAATTGTATTCTTATTATCACACCTCTCTTTAAAAAGAATAAGGGTACCTTTACAAAAATAAAAATAATAATTATGTCTTCCCAAAAATAAGAAATAATTATATTCTTATTATCACATCTCTCTTTAAAAAGAACACAAATTATGTTAACAATTTGTCATTATGAATTTTTTTATTACATCAGCAAAACAATAATGATTTCATCTAATAATTATAACCATCATCATAATATATATGATTTTTAACCATGATTGTAACGAAAATAATTCTAAAACTGTTATATATATATATATATATATATATATATTCTTATTGTTAAGTTTTAAGAGTTATTATACTACTCATACATAAAATACATAAAATGTTTTCATACCTGAATGTTGGAAAGAAAATGTTAATTGTGAAGAGATTTGTATTTGAGAAATGGTTAAAACTTAAGTTTGTTAAAACTGAAGTTTGAAGATGAAGTTATATGCTAGGTAAAAAGTAGATAGCATATAATTAATTATGTAAAAACAAACTAGTTAATGTTATACCAAATTCAAATGTTCTACAATGTTACTCGAGATGTTTCTATTGCAAAAGTTCTGTTCAAAGTTTAAATAGGATGTACATATATACCAAATAATTTAAGGGAGAAATGAGTGATGCAAAAGATTGATATATAGAAAAAATCAATTAGAAAATTTATTATCAACAAAGCATTATTAATTTAAAAAAGGAATCAAAGTCAGAGCAATTTAGTAAGAACACAAAATAATGAAGCCAAAAGATATTAATAAAAAAGAAGCACTAAATGACATTATTTTATTGACTTATTTTGTCATCCATATTAGAGACAAACTGTGTCAGCGATCTCAATAATGGAACTTGATGGAGACTCACGAATACACAAATACACTGCATTATAATAATTTCTGTATTAGAAAAATTATATTGCAATAAATTGGAATTATAATTATAATTTCAAAAGAAATGTAATGCAATTAAATTATAAACATCTAAATAAATTATAATTTAAAAAATAATGTTAAAAGTAATTAATTGAATGAAAAAGTAAGAACAATATTGAGAATAAGCAAATTATATGTAATCACTTTATTTGTATAAAATAATAAATACATTACCTAATTAAATTACACATTTAAAATATTTTATATTACGTTAACTATTTTAATTAACATTTTTTTAGTATTAAAATAATTATAATTTAAGATAGAGACGGAAAGAGAACACCAACAGATAAAACTAACCCAAAAAAAATGGAGGAGTAAAAAATAATCCAAATAGAACCATAAGAACTTAAAACATGTTTAAGCCTTAAATTTAATTAAATTCGATTATATTTTTATTTCTCAGCTTTAAAATATTTAAAAAAATGTCATTCGCTAGGGTTGAATTAATAAAAAATTATAATATGGATTAATGTTCAATTCGTAATACGTTATATAGCAAAACAGAATGGTCTGATATATATTATTATGATAATAAAAGATATAAAAACTTAAAATCATATATTGGATAGAAGTTGGTGTAACATCAAAAGTGAAGATTTTGTTTCGTGTTTTTTTAACAGTAATAAATAAATTAAATAAATAAAAACTTATAAAAATATGAATCAAATTGAAAGAAAAAACATACGAGAGCATGTCAAAATTATAGACCAACAAAATTATAGAGGTTAGCTTTTTACCATTCAGTAAACAATAAATATCTATTATTATGGAACTTAATTCAGTTTTAATTCAGTTTTAGAATTTAATTAGTTATGGACAGTTTTGTTACTGTTACTAGTGGATAGTTATAAAATTATTTAGGTTATTCTAGCTATATAATAATAAACTATTATTCAATAAAAGTGAGTACTTTCTCTCATATTATCCACTCTTAAAAAAGGACGTCTCTGTTTTATAACATTTGGTATCAGATCTCCATCATGGGACCTGATTAAACCTAGAAGCAACAATCTTCTACAAGAGAAAATCATGTCAGAAAGTTCATTTGTGCAACCAACAGTTCCAAAATTTGATGGGCACTATGATCATTGGGCAATGCACATGAAAAATTTTATGCGCTCTAAAGAGTACTGGGGCGTGGTTGAAAATGAGGTTCCTGCAACAGCAAAGTTGGCCTCACATATGCCCAGAGAAAACACATTGACAATCAGAAGTTGAAAGATTTGAAAGCAAAGAACTATCTATTTCAAGCATTAGATCATTTTATCTTGGAGACGATCATTCATAAGGATACATCAAAGAACATATGGGATTCTTTGAAGCAAAAATATCAAGGTTCGTCTCGCGTTAAGCTTACAAGCTCTTCGAAAGAAGTTTGAAATTCTTCACATGAAGGAAGGCGAATCTGTGAATGCGTATTTTGCTCGGACCCTTACCATTGCCAACAAGATGAAAGTAAATGGTGAGAACAAGGGAGACGTGGCTATAGTTGAAAAGATTTTAAGATCCTTGACTCCCAAATTTGATTATGTTGTGTGTTCCATTGAGGAGTCTAAGGATACTGACACCTTGACCATTGACGAGTTGCAAAGCAGCTTGCTCGTGCATGAACAACGCATGAGTTATCATATAGAAGAAGAACACACTTTGAAGATTACTTACGTAACACAATCTGGAGGAAGGGTTCGAGGTCGTGGCAGAGGAAGAGGACAGGGATGAGGTAGACAAAGCTTCAACAAGGCCACAGTAGAGTGTTATCATTGTCACAAGCTAGGCCATTTTCAATGGGAATGTCCAAGCAAGGAGGAGGCCAACTATGCAGAAACTGAAGAAGCAAATGTGTGGTTTCTTGACTTAGGGTGCAACAATCATATGTGTGGGAAGAAGGAATATTTCTCAAAATTTGATGAAAGTTTTAGAGAATCAGTGAAGTTGGGTAACAACACAAGCAACAAGCATGGTCGTATCAGGTAAGGGTAATATACGGCTGCAAGTAAATGGAATAGCAAAGATAATTACAGGGGTATTCTATGTTCCAGAACTGAAGAACAATTTGTTGAGTATTGGGCAATTACAAGAAAAAGGGCTTACGATTCTGTTTCACCGCGAGAGAGGCTTAATCATGGAGACCAAGATGACTTCAAATCGAATGCTGGCATTTGTGGACCGATCACACCCATTTCTAACAACAAGAAACGGTATTTGATTACTTTCACGGATGATTTTAGTATAAAAACATTGGTCTATTTTTTAATAGAGAAATCAGAAGCCTTTGTTGTTTTTAAAAAATTTAAGACTCATGTTGAGAAAGAAAGAAACTCATTTATTAGAGCCTTACGTACTGATTGAGGAGGAGAGTTTACATCACAAGAATTCAATATTCTATAGCCTTTACAGAATAACCCAAACAATATTAACTACCCATTAGTAACAGTAACAAAACTGCTCATGACTAATCAAATCCTAAAACTGAATTAAATCTCATAATAATAGGTATTTATTGTTGACTGAATGGTAAAAACCTAACGTCTATAATCTTAACAATTCCTCCCTTAAAATGAATGTTAGTATTCAGTTCATCTCTTTCTCATAACAAACTCCTAATAGTCATCTTAGCTTCAAGAAAACATCCAACTTCAACGGTTTAGTCATCACATCAGTAAAGTGTTCCTTTGTGCCACAATGTACCAATTCCACATAATTTATGAGCTCTCAAAGGAAATGAAACCGCACATCTATGTGCTTACTGCGACCATGCATAATTGGGTTCTTTGAGAGTTTGATTGCATAACTGCTATCATAGTGGAAGATAAACTTACTATTGGTCGTTTTTTTATGACCATGAAACTTACTATTGGTCCTCTCATCCAAATCTTCAGCATAATCATTGTCCGTGTAAGCAAAAAAATTATCATCTCCTCCCTTTCTATAAAATATACCCAACCCAGTTGTTCCCTTCAAATATCTCATGACCCTTTTTGTTGCTTGTAAATGAAGTTCAGTAGGATTCTCCATATACCTACTAATAAGACTTACCACAAACATCATGTCTGGTCGAGTTGCTGTGAGGTACATGATACTACCCACAACTTGTTTATAGTAAGTCTTGTCCACCTTTACTCCATCTTCATCTTTCATGAGTTTATAGCTAGGAACAATAGGATTATGAATAGAGTTACTGTTGTTCATTCCAAACCGTTTTAACACCTCCAATGCATACTTCTTCTGACTGATAAAAACACCATCAGATCTTTGCAGGACTTCAAGACCAAGGAAATACCTCACCTTACCAAGATCTGCCATATCAAACTCATGTTTCATGGAAGCTTTAAACTCTGTAAACATCAACTCATCATCAAGACAAGAAAAGAAGGCAAATTGTTAACCGTAAGTCTTTATGTTGATGATCTTATTTTTACTAGAAATAATGAGTTGATGTTTACAGAGTTCAAAGCTTCCATGAAGCATGAGTTTGATTCAGTATATCTTGGTAAGATGAGGTATTTCCTTGGTCTTGAAGTCCTGCAAAGATCTGATGGTGTTTTTATCAGTCAAAAGAAATATGCATTGGAGGTGCTAAAACGGTTTGGAATGGACAACAGTAACTCAGTTCATAATCTTATTGTTCCTAGCTATAAACTCATGAAAAATGAAGATGGAGTAAAGGTGGACAAGACTTACTATAAACAGTTGTGGGTAGTCTCATGTACCTCACAACAACTCGACCAGACATGATGTTTGTGGTAAGTCTTATTAGTAGGTATATGGAGAATCCTACTGACTTCATTTACAAGCAGCAAACAAGGGTCCTGAGATGTTTGAAGGGAACAACTGGGTTGGGTATTTTTTTATAGGAAGGGAGGAGATGATAAATTTGTTGCTTACACTGACAGTGATTATGCTAGAGATTTGGATGAGAAGAAAAGTACTTCAGGTTATGTGTTCTTATTGAGTTTAGGAGCAGTTTCATGGTCATAAAAAAAAACAACCAATAGTAAGTTTATCTTCCACCGAGGCATAATTTATTGTTGCAACTTCATGTGCATGTCAAGCATTATGGTTAAAAGAAGTGTTGGAAAAGTTGGTTCAGAATCAAGCCAATCCAACTATTATTTATTGTGATAGCAATTCTGCAATCAAACTCCCAAAGAACCCAGTTATGCATGGTCGCAGTAAGCACATAGATGTGCGGTGTCATTTCCTTTTAGAGTTCACAAAGGCCGTGGAATTGGTACATTGTGGCACAAAGGAACAATTTACTTATGTGATGACTAAACCGTTGAAGTTGGATGTTTTCTTGAAGCTAAGAGGACTATTAGGAGTTTTTTATGGGAAAAAGATAAATTGAATACTAGCATTCAGTTTAAGGGAGGAATTGTTAAGATTATAGATTTTACCATTCAATCAATAATAAATACATATTATTATGGAATTTAATTCAGTTTTAGGATTTGATTAGTCATGGACAGTTTTGTTATTGTTACTAGTGGGTAATTATAATATTGTTTAGGTTATTCTGTAAATGCTATATAATAGTCATCTATTATTCAATAAAAGTGAGCACTTTTTCTCATTATATTCACTCTTAAAAAACGGTTTCTCTATTTTTTAACACATGGGTAAAATTTGTCTAAACTAAATTTCCAGTAACTTCTAAAATTAGATGGAAATATTACTGCAACTTAAACCCTAAACCATATTTGCATCAATTTTGTTCGTGACTGACTAACATTTGTTATGTATACTAGTAGAATTGAATTTTCAAATGTTTATATGTTTGCATTTCAAATTATAACTAAATTGAGATTAATATTTGTTAATGTAGCATATTAACACTACAAGAAAAATCAATTTTAGTTGCTAATAAAAAATGAGAACTATAAAAAAGAAGTCATTAGTATAGGTGAAGTCTACTAAGTTGGAAACAAAAATAAATGTCAAATATTATGTCCACAATAGAGACTTTTAACTCACACTAAAAATTATTAAAATAATAATAAGAAGTTAAAATCATTTTGAGTTTATTCTAGCGATTGTTTGATTGGTCTTATCAGGCCACCCGCTATCAGGTCGGATCACATAATATATAATCACACTAAAGATTAGGATATTTCATAGTATATAGGTGCAAACCCTCACTGATTTTATGAGATTAAAGTTAGACTTAAAATTCACTTCTTAATAATTATTTAATTTTATATCCATTTTAGTCTCTCCCAAATTTACGTTATAGTTAACTAATATTTTTTCTTTATTTAGGTTTAGTCAACACTTTCTATTAGGATGTTAAGCCCACACTAATCCCATGTAATGTCTTTCTTTTGCTTTTTATGTCGTTTTTTTTGAGATTATACCATCATTACTTTTTGTAGTGTAAATTTTGGTAAACAAGAATTAAATATAATAAATATGGTGTACAGTTAAATGATAGAAATAGTTTATGGTTACCATAAAGAATACTATATATAATATTAATATTTATTAAAGAATTCACTAAATAAAGTTATATTCTTTTTTATATAATGGTATAAATAATTGTATTTTTTATGAGTAATTAAATAAAAAATAAAAAACAATAGAATATATATATATATATATATATATATATATGCGTGTGTGTAATTTTATAAAAGTAATACTAAAAAAATTATTTAACCATTATTTTAAAAATATTTTTTTAGTTATTTTGAAATAAAAAGCTATTTACTTATTTAAACACGTATTAGAATGAATTGAATTATATATATATATATATATATAACATTTTTATTACATTAAAATTAATAGTGTATCCTTTTTATATAATGGTATAAATAATTTTATTATTTTTATGAGTAATTAATTAAAAAAAAGAAATAACACAATTTAAAAAATATATAATTTTATAAAAGTAGTATTAAAAAATTACGTTACTTTTGAAAAGAGAAACCATTTTGAAATAAATTTTTTAATTCAATTATTTATTTTTTAAACTAAAAAATATATTATATTTATTTGTTAAAGGATAAAATTATCTAATTAAAAGATGATATCAATGAAAAATACTAAACTATATATCATCTTTATATAATAGTATAGATGTTTTAAATGCAATATTATTATTTTTATAGTACAAGAAATACAACCACATAAAATAAAAGCAAAACTAAATTGAACCTGAATACATTAATCATTAAAGAAAATAGTTTTACACTTTTTAACTTAAGAGAAAGTGAAATATTATAAGCCTTTAAACTCCTAATTTAATTATATAATGATTCTCATAATTTATCTAAGCTATTGAAACACAACTTAAGAAAAAAACAAATGAACTAGTTTCAAAAGTAAGAAAATAAGATAAAAGGGTATTTGAATAAACATATTTAGGGCGTGAAAATTAGAAAAACGTGAAATATTTTTATATTGTATATTTTGAAAAAAGCTAATATAAAAGAGTCTTTATAAGTCATCTTTATGTATAAATTATTTTTAACTAGTTTTTTTTTAATGTTTTTCAATAATGATTTCTTATTAGTTTTAACTTCATCCTTCTGCTCTCACAAAAATGGTGATAATATAAAGCTTGAAATGTAAATCTTTTTCTGCAACTATTCATAAGACATGAAGGAATTTACAGCACTGAGCAATGATTTTCACATCCTGTGAAGAAATTACTCTGTGGAAGAGAGAGTTGAAAGAACGTTGCTGCGGTGCTTGGCCAACAATGAAAGCACCATCTCAACAGCTTCCAATTTTAAAATCAGAAAATCCAATGAATATTCCTCAACGTCCATTTCACACTAACTTCTTCCAATTGCACCACCTGCGGCATTTGTTTAGTGCTTAAGATCACCAAATCCTCATTATTTTAATGTAATGATTCTCTTTGCTTCCTTCAAAAGCTATAAACTTTTCTTACTTTTAAACCTGCCCATTAAAATTCCACGCGGTTTCTAACCATTCAAGACTTCATTTACCGCCGCAACATTTTCACTTTGGTAGCACACAAGAGACAAATGAATGGTGCAAAGAATCTTTAGAGAATTTATTTTTCACTATTGGGCCACTGTTCTGATATTTGTTTAATTTAGTGAGGAAAAGAATTTACTATTAAGCTTGACATGGAACAAAGTAAATACTGAGTCCTAACACAGTTCGTTTTTCTGTAGAACTGTTTTTGTGATGTTTCACGTGTTGATTTTTGCAGGGACATGTTCCTGTGTTGCATGTTAGTTTTATTCTTTTTGGATAAAACCGTTTCTGTACTGTTACTCATCAACTCTTTGTTTTTTTTCTTCCTTTTATAACTATTTTGACAGAGTTTAGAGGCTTGGATTGTGGGGTTGAATTTTCAGAGAGTGATATATACGTTTTAAAAATGAAGTAGGCTATTTATTCCTCTGGTTTTGGATGATGGTATTATCATATACGACACAGAATTCAGCTGAAAGCTTTGTTGTGAAACCTGAAAGGCTCAACAAAACTTGAGTTGAAAACAGTATCAAGCAGCTTCAATTAGTGTTGATCTGAGGCTCAAGGAAATGGAAGGGAGGGGTTTTTCTGGCTTATACAAGAATTCAAGTGAGGAGTTGTTCCTGAAGACAGTGATGGAGAGTCCTATTGGTATGCCAGTGCCTACAATGGATATGTTAGGTTTCAAGGCCGTTTCACAAAGCTTTCGCACCGACAGTGAGGAGCTCTTTAAACGTTGGTTAACAAATGGAGAGGCAAGCCACTATATATGATATATGATCATGTTACTTTGATGTTTGTTGTTTATGTTCTTGTTTGTGTTGAATATAAGATCAAAGCAGGAAATTTCCTTGATGCCATTTTGCTGGACATACATATTTTCCTTTCAAGATTCTAAAGAATTTCTGAACTTCACATCTCTTTCTACTGTATATTTGAGCACATATACTGGTTGACTATGATTAAGAGAGGAGCATAGGAAGTGAAAAATTCAGTAACTACCACTCTTCTGGGTCTCATTCATGATCACTTCCCCTACCTAGAGAATATGTGAAACCCCACATCCTCTATAACTTAAGAACACGACTTAGATTCCTCATGTGCTTTTGGTGTCTTTCAGTCAGAATTAGATTTCTACCTTAAAAAGCATACTACCTTTCATGAATCTTCTTCTATTGATATTCTATTATATTTCATCCTGATAAGATTTTTGCAGTGAAATGAAGGCTGTTCAATTAGTTGGTATTGTCTTCTTAAATTATAATATACAAGGATACATACAATATCACACGACAATTGGTCGTGAAGAAGGTAAAGAGTAAAGATTAATGAGGATTTATTTGTAGATCTTAATTGAAGCATCATGGTTCACTGGTTTTTCTCCTTAGATTTAAAGAAACACTGGTTGAACAAAACAGCAGAGCAAACAAAAAGAATGATGAACAAATATTGTCATTTTAACATGTGAAGCTCTTACCCCAACAAAAGAAAGGCAATTTGGATTTTATCTAAAGAATGTTATGTCATGTAGGGTTGGATTACCAGGCTACAACAAATACGAAAATTTTCTTCTTCTAGAGTGGAATTATTTTCCTCTTTTAGTATGATCTTTAGTTGACCAGAGTTTATACTTTTTAAGTACTGTTGTGATTTCTGCAAATACACAATAATATGACACGTCTTCAGTTTTCTTGATGATGAATTAATGCTGTGTAGAGATTTTTCATGCTTCATTTCTGCTTACACTTTCTTTCAATTGATGATATCTGTTTTCTAAATCAGGGATACAATTCATCAAGCATGGGACTAAACAGTCGATTATCAAAGAGGTGAGTATGTTAGAGAAAGAAACATGTTTTATAGTATTAGTTGGGTGAATTTCAAAATTAAAAAAGGTATGTCTATCATGATAGTGTTAATCAAGATATTCAGTTGAAATTAACTGTGGTTTTCCGGTTCATCCTTCATTGAATCATGGTTTCAATAATTTTAAGTTTTAGTTATATATTTTCTGGGGCAACACACGAATTTTCTGAAGCATAAGTCCTTATTATCCGTGTTTTGTTTTGAAATTTTGCTGCAGGATCTCCACCGAACTAGCAAATAATGTGTCTAATCACCAACATGTTAATATAGCTTCAGAGGGAAGAAACAATGACAAATTATACACGCAAAATAACCTTTTGGTCAATGGTGTTTCAGGTGACATCAATTTTCAAATCGGGTAATTGTTGTAGTCTTCCTCAAACTGCTTTACTTATGAAATCTTTTCAAACATAATTTGATTTCATTGGACTTTATTATTTCTTCCTTATTATCTTTATTGTGATTTTCTTTGTCAACAATTCAATGAAAGTTGTTCAATATTATTGCTTTGCTGACTGCCAATTTTTTTCAGAGATCCTGTTAACAGAGAACTACAATCCAGCAGTGACCTGTTTCTGGCCAAGGTTTGTATATGCCAAACTCATTGCTTAAGCTTTAGTTTCACCAAGCTTCATGGTCATTCAATGTCTAATTATTAATGCAGGCATGGTTTCTTAGTGATCAAAGAGTAACAAGAAGCCGGTCCTCTGAATTGAGGTACCATTGCATCTGTTGTTTTTTCTATGGTTACATTTATGCAAAGTCATACGTTAGATCCTGAAGTTTTACATGTTTACTTCATTGTTGTTGTGAGTTAATGAACTATTTGTCTGAGAAATTTAAAACCACTTATTCTCAGGCGGAGGTATACTGAAATGCAAAATGCTCAAACAAAACAAGGAATGGAATCAATGAGCATGGCCCCTCAACATGTTGTGGACACTACAAAGCAAGAAATTGCAAATTTTAATGGTTTTGATTACATTACTGTGCGTGAGCTTCCAAGCCAAAAGGGAACATTCATGTCTCCATCAAACTCATCTTCATCTACCTTCCACGGTCATCAATTGGCTAATGCTGATAAAGTATCATCTTGTGTAAGTATGCTAAAGGGTACATTACAACGCAAGAGACTATGGAACCAAGTTGAGAAAGAAGCTGCAGGAGATAGCTTAAATGGACTTTTTTGTCATCAAGAACCACTTTTCCAAATTGGTTTCAGTGAAGAACAGGAAAATTGGAATCATCAAAAGGTAATAAATGTGCAAGGAGCCTCCACTGGTCAAATTAAGGATCCTGGAGTTTACTTTGGCTCAGATGGTTTTGCAAATCAGACAAATCTAACATATGTGGGAAATGCTTCCCGAGAACCTTCTCAAAGCGAATCCTCTGCTGCTGCACCAGTAATCTCTTCTGGTTTAGATGCATGTGAAGGTCCCAGCAATTCAAATCAAAATCTTTGTGAAAGCTCGTGGAAACAAGTGGGAGTGAGCAGAAGTTCAGAAAATACTCAAAACAGGGTTAAAGGTATAAAAATTACATGATGATGGAGTTGCATCAGTTTTCCTAAATCATTGTTCATTTCACTTCTTGCATCATTTAACATCTTGCCTGATTATTAAGTTTTGGAAAAAGTAATATGGATGGAATATTATGCTCAGGAATTGAAATCAGTTGAATTTGGTAGCATTTTATGTGAAAATGAATGCACCAAAGTTGTGACTACTAACTTGAAGCCCCCACAGTAATTACTTCAGTTTTCTTATATAATCATACTTAGCACACAAGTATCGTTTAAATCAAAATCCTTTGCACAAAACATATTAGGTAAAAAATGATTTTTTTCTTGATTATTTAAATTTGTGTCCATTTATTTTTATTACAGTGTGTTTTCTGTGGAAATACAGGTGTCAGAGAACAGATAATGGACAATATAAAAGATGACCGGAAGGTATAACCTATTTTATTTTCAATTGTGACTCTACCAAAATATTTTAACTTTTTTTTAAAATATGAATTAATCTGGCTAAATTATGCAGAGAAAAAGTCTAGAAAGATACGGATCTATAACATCAGCTGTTTCAGGTAGCCATTTATTATTTTACGTTAAATGGATCTATTTTGCTCTAAAGAATACTTTATAACTTTGATTCTCTCTATTGCTTGACCTGTTGTGAAGCTTTTTTTTACCTTAATATTAGAAAACTCAGGTCAAGATTATTATGAAGCAATGTAATGGTTTTGTTGCTAATAGCTCTTTCTTTCAATGAACACTTATGCAAATAGCATTACCTGGTCAAATCTTGCAGGGTAGACATTTTTCTTAGTGGTTCAAAGATTTACTTTTACAGCAAATTTCACCTTCTGGTCAATTTTCAAACAGCATTTCAAGTTATTTGGCCATGTGACAAATATGTAGAGAAAGTGCTGAATTTTAAGGTGTTCTTTTCATAATTTGACTATGACCCTCTTACCAAATGATTGTGCAGAGGAGAAAGGTGACACCACAAAAAAGCGTAGAGTGGAGCGTTCAAGGAAGTATGTGAAAATAAACAGACAGTCTCATTCTATGTAATATTGTATTTGTTATAGCTTTAACCTTTTTAAGGCTTATTCTAATGATAACATTGTGAATCAGAATGGCTGAGGCAAAGGAAAGAAATTTGACACCATCAGTTCCTTCTGACATGCAAGCTGTCTTGAAGAGGTGTGAAACCCTTGAGAAGGAAGTTCGATCACTCAAACTTAACTTGTCCTTCATGAATAGGTAATCAAAATCAATTCACTGTTAGTCTATAATGTCTTTTGGTTGCCTTAATCCACCAATTATAAACAATATACAAGAACCAAAATCATTGTTTTAAAAATATAGACTAGAACTAGTTTGAACTTGAAAGACTTAAAACATATGTAGTACTAACACACGGACACTGTTATGACATGAACACAAATGCTTCATATAATTTCCAAAATGTAAGACATAGGAACATGAATTGAATTAGCAGTTAGACTTTGTCTGCACTATACAAAAGGACTGAATAAATTTGATATACTGAACTCAAACACTGTAAATTTTCAGGAAGGATTCTGAACAGACAAAGCAGATAGAGGACCTTCAGAAGCAGAATGAAGAGTTGGCAGATGAAAAGGAGCGTCTGCTTGAAGAGATTGAAAGAATTCTTTCTGAAACTGGAAAGATCTAATGTTTTGTTTCCTTACCACATTCTGCTGAGAAATCTTACTACAGTTAACTTAAGGGGGACACAGTTTTAGAGCATTTGATGGTAAATAGTGAACCTCTGGAATCTCTTGGTAAATTTAATTGCTTGGATCTCTAAATTATTAGTGTGATAATGTATTTGGTAAAATCTAACTCTTATTCAAGATTTTAGAGACAAGAACAGTGGACGTGGATATGGTAAATTAAACCATTCTCATTATCTGTATGCTTCTAAGGGTTTTTGAGTCTTAGATGAGTGCATCAACCTACACATTATTATGATTGAAAGTTATGCCTTCAATTTCTCATCAAAGAACATTATTAGAAGAATCATTTGACAATTACAAAATGGAAGACATCCGTTTACAAATTTTAGTGGTAAAATACAATTTTAAACTTGTTCAATTTTAATAAAAAAACAAATTTTCTCTATAGTTCTAATCTAGTGCAAGATTGTCAACCTATTATCACTTTATATATACATAAATATAGATATAAATTTCACTTTATTAAATTGGTTGAATTTTACATAAATTGGTTGATTTTGTAAAATTAAATTAGGTTTAAAATTCACTTTCATATTATCCGAGTTTATTAATAATTCATCTTAATTAAAATATTTATGTACACCTTAAATAGATCCACAAGGATTTTCCCCTTCTTATCTTAATATTTAAAATTCAATCTATATGATTTTTATTAGGTTGAAATATACAACAAGTATTTGCAAATTCTTTTTGAGCAAAATGAGAAAAAATTGCCCGTTATCTGTACCATAATTATAATTTCACTTGTGTTTTACTCACATAACTTAACTAATGAGTGAAAGGTTTAGCTGAACATTGAATTGCGGAGAAGATAAGTTATCTATATAATTAACGATAGGTTGAATTATTTTTAACTAAAATAATTCCTTTAAATATAAAAAAAAAATGTTATTACATTTAATTAAATTTTAAAGAAAAATTATTAATGACCATAGAAGGCTTTTTAAAACAATTGAATATAATAATATTTTGTATTTAAAAAATATTTTAATTAAAAATAATAAATAACTTACCTGAATAATAGAAACTAATTGTCACTAATTTTTTTCATGGTGTAATATCTAGGTAATCAATTAGTTGATTAGTTAACAGATGTGAGTAAAACTCAGACTAAACTTCATTTGATGTATTAAGAGCAATTAAACTTTTGCAATTTAACTCAAAAGTAAAAATCGAAAGTATCTATTATATGAAAAATATATAATGAATTAGTAAGTCATTACAAATTTTTTGTGTGAGTTTATGCAAGCGTATAATAATAAAATTAGTTAAATCCAAATGAAATTATAGTTATATGAAGACAATTGAAAATAAAAAAATTCTTCTAGAACCAATGTCAAAATTGAAATTTTTGTTTATGCATGCAATAAATATCATATAGTATTTATCTTCCTTACTAATCTGCAATTTCTTTTACTAGAAAAAAAAATACAATTTGTTAATTTTTATTTTTTTTTACATCATTAAAAAACTGCAAAATTATTTTAAAAGTCATTACAATCATAAAAAATTTAAGTGATTGTATTTTCAATATTAAAAAGATTGAATTAAATGAAACATAAACAGAATCAGTTTCTAAGTAAATAAAATTATATGTTAAAAAACAACTTTAAATAAAAGAAAGTCGTATGTCTGGACTTTCAATATATTAAAAAAAATATGAAAGTCATGTTATGTGACGACTTTGATATTGAAAAGCTTCATATAAGATCATATGACTTTAAGAGTATGAGAAGAAAAAAAAAGTAGCGTGATTGCATATAATTTCTTCTAAAAAATAATTTCAGTTGAATTTTTTGTTTTGAAACTTCGTTATAAATATTAAAAAAGGAATTGTTACCTATAAAGGTAATGAATTGAAACACGATTTTTTTTCCATTATGGACTAATGCATTTAAATACTACTTATCTATTTATATATTTTTTTAAAATTTAAACATTATGTTAAATTTAAAAAAAATACACGAGTTTGTTAAATTAACCTCACACTCACACTGGTACATATCTTCACTTTTGTAACATTTCTCTTAAATTCAAAAATTAGAGTCAAACCAATTTGTTAAAAAACTTGCACTTTATTCAAACAGAAACTAATATTTAGCAACTTGAGTACTTGTGTTGTGTATAATTAAAATATTATTTCATACAACTTACCATATAGGACTTAATTATGGTTTTAGTCTCTAAAACTTATATATTATTCTAATTTTGGTTCTTCAAATTTTAAAAAAAAAATCTTTAAAATTAAGATGTCATTTAAACATCTAAACACTAAATTAGAGGACTAAATTAAAAATTTTAAACTGTTTTTATTCTTAAGAACTAAATCCATATTTTACTAGTAAGCGAACGAAATAAGGTCTTAATCATACAAATCAAGGTCTTAATCTATTCGGAGAAATAAGATTTTAACTCATACACGTCATTCAACTACGTTGCTGACTTATCAAAATCCAGAAAAAGGTTTTTGATTCAAAGTTTTCAATATGATCTTAGAATCAAATCATAAATTTATGGCATTACTTGAGTCAAATTGCTAGGCTATAAACAATAATTCTCGAAACAAATTTGACTGCAACATTTTCAAAGAGTGGCTCAACACCTGTGTACTAATATACACATTAAAAAAATATGAATATGATACTGTTGAACAATTAGTGGAAATTAACATTCAAACAATTGATTGAAATGATACGTCAATTGTTATCTCTAATTATGCTGAATCTAATAAGGCCCAATAATATTATTGATGATAGAAAATGGTGTTCGAAATATAAAAAACATCAAAAGTTGTCCATGCAGTGAACCACTTTATATACGTTCTCAATCTTCAGGATCATTTTAGATAGCCTGATATAAGCAAACTCTGAAATAACACAGATACTATTTGCACCATGCATTTGAAGAATGAAGAGATGACTGCAATTTCTATAATCGATATATTGAGTAAATAAAGGTGATTTTATCAAGGTGTATTACTGTTATGTAGTATAAGATTTATTTTAGAACATTTATTAACATTGACAAATAATTTGCATATATTTAGAATTTGGGATTGATTTGCAAATGATTCGCATGTTCAAGGTTAAGTTACATTTTTCCTTTCATGACCATGACATCAAACATGAAAAATAAATGGTAATTTCATTTCATTCTCATGTCCACAAAAATCATTCCAACAAACTAAATGCTACCGTAATGACTTTTACAACTTTTTTAAATAGTGCATAGGTGACTCACCAGCATTTCAAACAGATCCGACATGTAAGATACAATTACTGTTTTAACTAAGCTTAACATTCTTTCTTTTAATAGTAAATGAGTCCGTTTACTGTAAACTAATGCAGTTTTCTTTCCTCCCCTCCGAACTGTACATGACTTCGTTACACGGAGCAACACTCATTTATCATGGATCAAGAATATCACCTGCTGCAGCTATAATATTACATTGGGATTCTGTGAAAAGGACACTGCTCTTCTTAAAAACCAGTGCTATAATTTAGGGAAATTAAATATGTCCATGAGACCAAGTCTCTTCCCATATTCTATAGCTAACCAAGCCACAAAAGATAAGTATGCCAAAAGAAAACAAGAGCGCCTGATGAAAACAGCATTGACACGCCATGGAAATATCCATGTTGTGAAAGATTGATATATAGACGATAGCAGTATATGTGCGAACCTAATGAAGGTTATGGAAATCAATGAAGTTAAGAATCCACTTACAACTCCAGCTAAAGTTTCCCACCTCCAATGCTTGGTCCTTCCTCTTCCGGATAACCAGGATATTGCCATCTCCATAGCCCTGATAGGATATCTATACTTATAAGCTAATTGTTTGATAAAAAATACTGTTTTTGTAATTAAACTACATATATTTATATGAAATGCTACTCAAACAAAATAATTATCTTGATACAAAAAAAAATCACAATGTACAATTTATAAGTTTAGGTTGTCAATACTGCACTGTCATGGAAGCAATGACAGCACCAGCTCTTATAGGATGACAGATTGGGGGCTATGACCACCCTCACCTATGACTCTCAAATCAAATTCAATACTCATTCCAGTCTTGTTCTAATATGGTTTGCTTAATGAATAGGACATAATCAAAGTTCATTGGCTTTATACATAATTAACGACTCAGAAGATATAACAGACCGCTCAATTTTCTGTAATAAACAACGTTACCAGAAATAAAAGGTAGTAATACAATTCAACCCCATCCAAGTAGCCTAGCTTTCACTGTGTTCACAATCGACATCACTAACTTGTTATGATCAGCGGGGATTTTCATATTTTTCTTCATAAGATATCTTTACCATGAGAAACGACTATATCTTAACACTTCCTGTCTAGAAACAATAATAATTATGCGTTCACAGAACCTTTGGTACAAAGAATATTAACTAGAGATTTTATACATGGACTAAAGATTGATTGAAAAAAAAAAGATTCTCCACTATTTGTTTTCTTAGGTTTATCAAGGAGTTATCATGAATTAATCAGTTAAATTTATATTAAATAATAATGATAGGACCCCAAGAGTAACCAGGGTGTGTGGACAAAAGGGTAAAAGCTGGGTGCCAAGGAAATCATAGCTAACAGAGAGAGGAAACAATATTAATTCCTATGTAACTGACTGCTGAGCTGGCAAGGAGAAAGGGGAGCATGAGAATTCTGTTGTGGAGGCTCTACAACACAGCAATGGGATGGTGAGAGGGAGGCAGAAATTAGTCGGGAGTTGGGACTTTCAGGAAAGAGTGAGCACTCTCAAATTGCCTAGGCCTCTTTGTTCATTCATTTCTTTAGCATTCAGAACCCTTATCACCTTGATACAGAGGCCTCGGATTTGGATTACAGTATACAAAATTCTATTATTTCCTTGACATAAAACAAAAATGCAACTAATAGTTGAACAGAGAATGATAACTCTTGTAAATGTGAAGCTTACAATTATTAGTTTCGGAATTCTCATTCTGCAGTCCCATTTTAATTTAGTAATATAACCTATACTTTCATAGAAAACGCACAATCGAATATATGAAAATAGTATAGAGTACTCACATGGTAGAATATTGTCTACTCTTTTCAAGAGTAGACTGCTGGTGGGCATGACAGCCAAAAAGATTATCTTGACGTAAACGAACTTTGGAAATGCCAGATGTGTACCAGCAATTATAAGTCTCATTGACCTAATAAAGGAAAGAGAAAATTAAAAATGGCATAATATTTTGAACTCTGTTGAACTGGTAAATATTGCAAATTTTATTATATAAGACGTCATTATGAAATATACATAATCAAAGAGGTTCAGCTAGACAACATAATACAAAAGGCCCACAAGTTGAGACCCCTACCTTAAATTTATATTGTGTCAGCCATGCAGCACCAAAATTAGGCCTGCAATAAAGAGGAAGGGCCTCATTTGGAGCCTCAGCAAATGCAACTTGTGTCTGACCAGAAAAGTGATCTTTATATTCTACCTGAAACAATGCTTATATATATTATTTATAGCCACCCAAAAAAATTGCCTAATTCTCTAGTCATCGTAACCATTAAAAAATAAACCATAGATGAGTTGTGTGCATACTGATGCACAATGTATTGGTTGTCAGATATGCTAGCATGCTCTATATTTAGATACATGTCACTTGGATAAGAAGAGAAAACTGTGTAAGTTTCTCAATCAAAAGAGATAAGCATATAAGGAAGATAGATGAGAAAGGATATATTCAGCACTAACATCTAAGCTCTTGAAAGGACTATTACTAACAGTTAGCCACAGGTTCACAGACCATAGAAAACTTTTACCACTGATTACTACTAAAGTTTTGTGAGGTTCTATCTCAGAAATACAGTCCAATACACTGTTCTAAATAATTGATGAATGTTGGATTTATCCTTAGACTTTGGAGCAGTTCTATTAACAAATTTTTGAGAAGGCGAGAGGAGCAAATGGGGGGAAAGCTTAAGACAGTGAGTAATTTCTATAGCTCTTTAGTATAAGATTGAAATTTCCAGGGTATTTCTCGCTGTCCTTGCCAAGTGATCTGACTATTGGAGAGCTTTACTGCCCAATGAACTTGGATAAGAAGAGAAAACTGTGTAAGTTTCTCAATCAAAAGAGATAAGCATATAAGGAAGATAGATCAGAAAGGATATATTCAGCACTAACACCTAAGCTCTTGAAAGGACTATTACTAACAGTTAGCCACAGGTTCACAGACCACAGAAAACTTTTACCACTGATTACTACTAAAGTTTTGTGAGGTTCTATCTCAGAGATACAGTCCAATACACTTCAGCAATACACTTTTAACTTGTTTATTAACACTAGTTTCCATTTCATAGTCATTGTTAGGGATAAAATTTTATCTTCATTCTCAATCTTATAGCAAAAAAAATCTGTTTTTACTAAAATAATAAAAACGTTAATTAGTTATAATAACCTTGAATACTGAAGCCCAATAGTAATCATAACGACAACGAAATTTGCTTCTTTCAAAATGCTGAAACACATCCTTTGCTTTATAATTTAACAATCCAAGCTCGCAAATCTTAGATGACCTGATATCAACACCTGTAAAATAATTATGACATACAGTGTAGTGTGAAGTAAAACAAGCTATAACGCATTCAATTATCTTTGAAGCAAGCGACTATTACTAATCATACAAAGATCAGTATGGGAAACATAATCAAATCAATCAGAAGGAAGTGTAAGTAATTTGAAGGCAGCATATAGAATTAGCTTGCCTTTTCAAAAATCAATTAATGGAAATATATGCATATACATTTTTGCTATCAAGATAAAAGAAACAATCAGGACTTTTTTTTCAGGACAAACTTAACAAGGGCTGTCATGCATCTACCCCAGAATACAGAGTTTTTAAAGCTTTCAAAATTTCAAATTCTTGCAGGTTGAAGGCCTCCAAAGTATACTCAGATTCATCAGAACGGAAAATTTGGTAAAAGCATTGTCTAAGGCTTACACATGTATTACAAATAAAAATTGTAGAACTACATGCTTACACAAAGCAGGTCAGTATTTCCCAGTTCCCACATCATTTTGAAATTCAATATAACCATTTTGATTTTGAACTGAAAATTAAGTAATCAAGCAGTATGAGCAGCCAAAATAACTAAGTTAAATCTGTCAATCCAAGCACTTAATCAACTTCCTCTGCTTTGATTTTCAGCTTTAACACCTTCCTACACTTTGCCCTGTGTCGAAAATACAAAACAAAAGGAAAAAAAAAAGTTCCCAAACTAAGCATCGAAGATTAACTAACTAACCGGTGGAGACGATTTTGCACTGTGAGGGGAGAGAAATGGGGTTGGGGATAGAGAAATCGGCGAACATGAGAATCAGCAAACCAACCAGAAAGGGAATCAAGAGAAAAAGGAGGAAGGGGAAGACAATCGAAAGAACCCATCGCAGTATGACAAATACGACGCCGTTCTTCTTGGGCGCTTCCTGTTCCTGGGAGTGGGAGTGAGAATCAGAAGGATCCATAAATCTGGAAAGGGTTAGGCCTGGCCGGAATGGTGGTGGTGTCGATGCCGGTCACCGGTGGCCGGAACCATTTAACCGGTGATCGGAGGAAAGGGGGTTTCTGTTGGACAACACAACGGAAGGAGATATTTGTGGGGTAACGGAAAACGGGGTTTGTTTCGTCACGTGGTCATGGTCAAACAAATACCACAAAAGAGTGTAGACTTTGATCACTCAACTCCTTATGCCTTGCCTCCTTTAAATTTTTGGATATATGTCAATTTTCGTCTCCAATAGTTAAAACGGAGCTACTTTATAACATTGAACAAAATAAAATTGACTTGGATAATTCAGTATGTAAAATGTATACTAATTTATCAATTACTTGTATACTGTGTTCCTGCAAAATTTAGCTTTTCATTGGATTTAGGGATCTTCACTCTTTTAGGTATTTTTGGATTTTCTATATTTTACTAGTTACATGTAGTACTATTTTAACATTCAAGTCATTTGAGTCTAAATAATGATATTATTAACTTAGTGTCAGCACTTCATTATTTTTTTTTCTTAGTTTGTATTTGGATTGACAAAATTATTTGAAAAAGTGAATTTGTAAAATAAAAATAATAAAAAAGTGAGTGGCTGGATTAAGTTAATTTGTGAATAAAAATTATTGAAATTTGTGAATAATAAGATTATTATACAGGAATTTTTTAAAAAAATATATAAAATATAACTTTACAAATTTATATTTATTCTTAAAAATATTTAAATAATAAAATATGAGATATTTTTGTGTAAATTTAAGTTAATTAAAATTTTATAAATTTTGTTTAAGATATTATTAAATAATTATTTTTGAAAAAATTATATATTATTTAACATTGCCGGAATGAAAATTTATCATAAAAATAAAACTTTCATTTATAAAATTAGGAATGTAATGAATTTTAAAAACTTTTATTTCAACTTCAACTAAATTTTGATGTAAAAAAAGTAATTTATTTTTATTTAATACTTTTATTTTTATTATAAATACATACAAAAATATTTTTACAAAATCAAATAAAAATAAAAATTAATTCCTTTATTATTGTTAATATTATTTAGTAAATTTATTTTAATTATTATTAAATATGTAATATATATTTATATTTTTTTATTGTTTATAATTTATTATTATTATTATTTTAAAAATATATTTTAATTAATATTATTTATAATTTTATTACTTTTTTATATATTATTGCAATTTTCAATTTTTAATATATTATTATTATTATTTCATAGTTTTTACATTTATATTACTAATTTATTTTCTTTTACTATTATTATATAAATACATTTATATTATTATTATAT
>Ga0123342_1003919_pt1 | contig 23347 bp, 10 predicted proteins | sample Turbeawhitnodule_FD_89960 | JGI IMG/M metagenome (GOLD analysis project Ga0123342, IMG submission 89960) | Root nodule microbial communities of legume samples collected from Mexico - Turtle bean Mexico white nodule | ecosystem: Host-associated > Plants > Roots > Nodule | place: Mexico: Nepantla... | reverse complement strand
TTCATACCTATCATGCACCTTCAAGATCAACATCACTCTTAGGAGGATCTTGCACACACACCTTCATAGCTTTCGCACCACTTTCTTACATGATTCAAGAAGACCTTCATGAAAATGCCATCACATACATTATTCATGCATTAGATGATAAAGTGGAAAGTGAGAGAGTGAAGAAGAAGAAAAAAAGTATTTTTATTATTATATTTGAAAAATGAGAAGAGAATGTAATATATATAAAAGTTGTGGTAACTTTATAAATAAAACTAACTTTCATAATATAAAATAAATTTATCCACTTATATATTATTTATATATTATGAAATAAATTTATTAATATAAAATTTGTGTAAGGCATTATAATAGTCATGTTGATATTCCAAATACATGTATCTATTGTATTATTAATGTTTTGACATTTTTCCATTTTGGATTTCACAACTTCATCTCCTAATTTTTATGGAGATAAGTTAGTATTCTACCTGCATAAGTGGGTGGTGTGGGTGAGTATCCCAAAAAATGAAGATTTCATTCTCCATGAATATTCACAAGGTGGGTATTAGTTATATGTTAAACGTTGAATAATTTTATAAGTAAATTTTAAATAAACTCTCTAATATAATTAGTTAGTTTACATTACTTTTATACATTAAAAATTTGTTTAGTTGTATGAAGTACGATGTACATCCTATTATATATAATACATAATATCTTTTAATATATATAGCAAGAAATACATTAAATATCAATTAAATTTAGAGACAACAAGTAATTAGACTAAATTATATACTATTTTAAAAAATAAAAATTGATAGGTATCTAAAATGATTTCTATTATTATAAAAATTTATAAAATAGTTTATAAATTAACTACCAAAAATTTAGCTTTTTAAATACTAAATTAGTCTTTAAAAACTTAAACAAGACTAATTTAGAATATAAAGTTATTAGTAGTTAAAACTTTATAGCTAATGATTAGATAGATATCTAGAAACTTTATAAATTTTTATTAATAATAGAAACTAGTTTAAATATCAATAATATTTTTAGTTTATAAAATTATCTCTAATTTAATAAAGTAACTAATTATTTTGGTATCTAAAATTAATTTTTATTTAATGATATTATTATTTATATATTATTTAGAAATCATTTAAACAAAAAATTTAAAAAATTATTCAAAATTTATACCACGTATTATATTCTTTCTTTTTTGGGCAAAGAATATAAATGAATTAAAAAGGAGACTCATTAGGAGTGTCCAACCTTTATACAAATACCACTATGTTTCTAATTAGAGCAGGAAAAAAATCCAAATTCAGATTACACAGTATTCATACCAGAAAGAAAAAATCACACTTAAAATGTCTAACAAAGCCAAACCTGCTCAAAGATTTAAACAATACAATTTCAATACAATTTACAGCATAACATGATGAAATCCTAGATCAAACACAAATCATATTTGGGCTCCAACCACCTTAAAAAAATCTTTACTCCAAAAGAAACTTTGAATCAACACCACCAATTCTTTCAAAGATACCTAAAAAAGGATGCTCTAAAGTGCCATGATAAGGCCACTACCGCACTTAAAAACTGCAAACATATGAATGGTACTTGCTCCCAACAATTTCATCCCACTCCCACGCACCAAAACTTCCAATAACCACCACCACTGCTCCCCCTTATGTCATCTTATATTCAATATTTAATTATTTAACAAATAATCCAGATACAATAAATCTTATATAAAAATATAAAACTTCGTTAAAATACTCAAATATATTAAAACTTTATGCTAAATATCAACTTTCACAATTTCCTTTATAAAGAACAACGATCCTGATTTTTCATTGGAAATGAAAATAAGTAGGAATTAGTTAATCCTTCTCGAGAGTAAATAAAATACTTTCATAAGTATTTTCTTTTAAAAATAATTAATTAAAAAATTAATATGCATATTTAATTAAAAAAAAATATCTTAAAACCATGTTATAGTATGTTAATATCTTTCTTATACTCAATCGAATTTTGAACTTAACTTTTTTAAAGATTTTTTTATAATTTTCCTTAATGAAATATGGTCAGGAGAACTCTTTCTTTTTCTAAATATTCTTTTCATTTTATTATGATGATATCGGTCGTGACACTATGGATCTATAGAATAAATCAAATAGCTTAATAACTTTCTAAGCAAGTTTAAGTATAAATATCATTCAATCCCATAAATAAAGTTTTAAGATAAATTTTATTTCAAGTTTTTTATTACATTTTCAAAAACTAATCTCATAATAATATTATAATTATTATAAATGTTATTCTTAGATAATATATCTAAACATGTGTTTGATTCCTTTTAATACTTTTAAGATACATTTTAAATTTAAAGTAATTAAATTAAAAAATATAAGATACCGTGAAAGCTGGAAAATAACTCTACACATTTATACTCTTTAATGCGAACATAAAAGTTATGTAAAGACTATAATACATTTTTTTAAATAAAAGATATAAAAAATATTTTCTATAATTTTAAATGAAAACGAGAAACAATCATATAATTTTATATAACTAATTTACAACTATTTTTATTATTTTTGTGGAATAATTTAATTTATATTTTAATTAAACATTTCATCATTTAAAGTAGTTGTAATGCGATTATATATTATAAGATAACAAAATACTTTTTTACATAAAAATTATTTTTTCACATGCGATTATTTAACAAATTTTAAGAGTATTTTAAAATTATATCAAAAAAGTAAAATAGTGAATAATGTATGAATTAAATTGAGTGCTGATATATTAACCCTCTCAATAGTAAAACATACATTTCATACTTTTATAAATTTATTATTATTATTATTATTATTATTATTATTATTATAATTTAAAAATATTATTGTATTATTATAAACCGTATTAAATATTTTATTTTTTTTACTGTTAACAGTTTGAACATTCTTCATGGGGAATAAATGACTGAGATGGTGCAGTCAAAATAGAAAATACAGAAACCTGATTTACTTTTGATCACTTTTGAGGAAAATAAAAGTATTCGTATTCGATTTTGTAAGTAATTTGAACATGTGTTAACCGACCACAAAGAAAATACTAATCACGTGGAAGTCAAAACGCGTGAAAGCTATGCAGAACATGTTTTACTAGTATATATGTAGTACCAACTTCATCTTTGGTTTGCACCTTTATTCATCATTTCAAAACCTCCACCACCTTCATCTCTTTCTCTTCTTTCAACAATGGCAGATAACCCCACCCTTTTTTCTCCTTACAATATGGCTAAATTCAACCTCTCTCACAGGTCACTCACACTTTTCATCACCCTTCTTCTTAAATCTATGAATTGAAGAAGCAATTGTCTGACTTAGGTTTGGTGCAGGGTGGTGTTGGCTCCCATGACAAGATGCAGAGCGTTGCAGGGGATTCCAAACGCCGCGCATGCAGAGTACTACGCTCAGAGATCAACTCCAGGTGGATTTCTCATCACTGAAGGCACTTCCATTTCTCCCACTTCTTCTGGGTACATTCTTCTAATCTCTTCCCATTATTATTATCTTTCTACTGTTGTTTAATTCAGTGATAAACAATACCCCTCATTTCTCTGATGTCATATCAATTTTCTTCACACCATTCCATTGGGGCTCATAAATCAGGTAGTATTTTTAAGGAGAGGTTTCTACAGAATTCCATTGGTTAAACCTAAATCAGATTCAAATCATTGTTTTCAAATTTTCTGGCTTTCATTTATTTGTTTTATATTTTTTCTGTTGAGTTACACTTACCATGATTTGTATGATTAATTTAAATAGTTGATCAACACCCTAATTTTTTTTATTAACAAATAAAAAATAAAAGTATTTAAAGATACTTTAATCCTTATAAAAAAAATAAATATAGTTTATTGAAAAACAGATTCCATTACATATAATTCACATATGGACCTAATTTAAAATTTCACAAATTCAAAAGAAAAAACAGATCCAATCAAACTAATATAAGCTAAAGTAAATACCAACTAAAACTATAAAGAAAAAATATGCATCTGTTAAGAAAAAAAATAACACCCTAGTCATCAGTTTTGACATTGATTATCTTTTTATCTATTTTTTTTATCTATTGATTTGTTGTTAGAGATAAACTCTCTTATATCTCTCATTGCTATATATTAACTTCCTCACCCTGCCTACTGTAAAGGAATTGAGGTTTCATAACAATCATGAGTTGCAAATGTATTTGCAAAATAGGAACATTTCTCACAATTAAAAATAAATTAAGTAATAGAAGTTAAATAACAAACAGAGTGAATATATGCATCTCACCAACACCATCATCTAATGTTTGCAAAATTTTTATTACGTGATAACTGAAACCATAATCCATCTTTTTTTATACTTAAATCCAATTAAGTAACCTCTATTCTATGGGTAATAATTAAGCAATTAATTAATACAAATTTCTGTTTATTTTTTGTTTTGTAAAAGATATTTTGATAATATTAAACATTATATATTCAACAAAAAATATTTTTATTTTTTAATCGTTATTCTCCAAAACTGATTAATATAACCGTAAAAGAATTGATGTTTTTTAGTCCCTACTATTCTTTGTTATTGCAATTAATTTTTCATGTAGTATTTTTTACTGAGTTTATGATTGATTATAGTTTGATGCACGATCTGAGCAGTGAGTAGTAAGTAAAATATATGTAAGTGGTGGTGTTGATGCGCAGGTTTCCTAACGTTCCCGGAATATACTCTGATGAACAAGTGGAAGCATGGAGAAATGTTGTCGATGCCGTGCATGCCAAAGGCAGCATCATCTTCTGTCAACTTTGGCATGTTGGTCGTGCATCAAATCCAGGTAAAATGCATATGCTTCTTTAGTGTTCATATTCTAGGTTTTTAACTCAATTAATTCATAGACTTTAACAGGTTACAACAATAATTTCATAGATTTTGCATTGAAACGTATATGCACGCGTATGAAAGAATGATTCTTATTTTTGCACACAGATATGTGCATCATGATCAATTCCATCCCATCCTTAATTATGCTTTTTTATATGACATTGACTTTTGTTGAGCTTTTCACTCATTTAGCACCTTGAGTTCATATGAAACAGTGTATCAGCCTGGTGGGGCAGCACCTATTTCGTCCACCAGCAAACCCATATCAGAAAAGTGGAAGATTCTCCTACAAGATGGGTCCCATGGCGTGTTCTCAGAGCCTCACGCACTTACCACTGCTGAAATATCTGAAGTAGTGCAGCATTATCGCCAATCAGCAATTAATGCAATTCGAGCAGGTTAATTAAGTTGTACTTTGTTTCACTGACACAGTAATTAACATCAACCTTTTCAATATCAAGGCATGCATATAGATACATATATATGATGATGATGAAATGTGACATATTATATATACTAGCACAGGTTTTGATGGAATCGAGATTCACGGGGCTCATGGGTATCTCATTGATCAATTCCTGAAGGATGGAATCAATGATCGAACAGATGAATATGGTGGATCAGTAGAAAACAGGTGCAGGTTCCTGATGGAGGTGGTTGAAGGTGTTGTTTCTGGCATTGGGGCAGAAAGAGTTGGTGTGAGAATTTCACCGGCAATTGATCACATGGATGCCTTTGACTCTGACCCACTTGGGTTAGGCTTAGCAGTGATAGAGAGACTGAACAAAATCCAGAGAGAAAAGGGGAGAAAACTGAGTTACCTTCATGTTACTCAGCCTCGATTCAGCCTTCTTGAGAAAAGAAGCTTGGGAGAGAGTGAAGAGGAAAGTGTTAATTTGATGGAGGAGTGGAGAAAGGGTTATGAAGGAACATTGATGTGCAGTGGTGGCTTTAGCAGGGACTCTGGAATGGAAGCTGTGGCTAAAGGCCATGCTGACTTGGTTTCCTTTGGTCGTCTTTTCATCTCCAATCCTGACTTGGTTTCAAAGCTCAAGCTGAATGCACCTCTCACCAACTACAACAGGAACACCTTTTACACCTCACATCCTGTCATAGGTTACACAGATTATCCTTTCCTGAATACAAATTAACTACCAAATTAAACTTAATCTTTTTATTTCTGTAATTTTTAAAAAATTGTTTCAATGAATTATATGCACTTTACATTCTTAATATTCGATATGTATTTTTCTTTCATATACTATACTCAAAAAAGAAAGAAATTGCAAAATATATTTCTCCTGCACAATGCATTTTTTAAACAAGTTTTTGAGGAGAAAATAAAAAGGAAACGTCGCCTGAGAGATTCGAACTCTCGCGGGGAAACCCCATGTACTTAGCAGGCACACGCCTTAACCACTCGGCCAAAGCGACTTGTTGATAGGTTACAACTGTAGTCAATAAATAATCTATTCTATTAATCATGGGCCTGTCTTATAGAAACATGAAAGCCTTTTTATATTTGCACGCCCTCACTGCTATTCAATCACCCAATTTATATATATAACTTTTTTATTACAATAAAAGATAGAACATAAACAATACTTCAAATTGCAATAGTGTAAAACATCGTTCTCATAAAATCGTGTTAGTAAAAATATTGGTTATTATTACGAATTAAACGTGGTATATAGTAAGATTAATTACCGTTAAAATCTGTTTTTTTTTTTTTTTCATTTTAAATAATGCAAAAGAAATTAATTGGTAAAATTATTTTTCATTCTTATGTTTTGATAAAATTATTTCATCCCAAAAATCCTTTGGTTCATCTTGCAAACTTATGAGATTTTCGAACAAGTTCTACAAATATTTTAAAAAATTAATAATTATAATCGTATTTTACTGGTTTAATGTATATAATTAATATTTTATGCATCACATAAAATGATTTTGTAATTTTAAAACATATTGACTATCCTTTCTTTAATCATGTTTGTCTTATTTACATTTTTAAAAAGATACTTCTAATAAATTATTAAAGATACAATAAAAAAAAAATGTTTCTTTGATTTCATTTTGGCATACAAAGGAATGATAATAATCAATATTTAACAATTTAATCAAAACTGAATAATTATTAAAAAAATATTTTAATAATATGAAAATTGTTGATTTTATTGCAAGGACCCATAGCTAGAGTATCATGTGACCCTCTCTTGTCCGCTGATGCTGACTCCAACATTCAGTGTGTGAAAAACACTCGTGACTTTGATCGGAAGATTTGTTCTTTTTATTGGCCCATTCTATCATTTTATTCCTTTACAATTCTTATTTTTTAAAAATTCTAAAATGAGCTCCATATATTAATACAAATTATTTTTTATATAAATTAATTTTAACTAATAAACAAATTTACTTCAGTCTCTCTCCCTATTTTATTATTGAGTATACTTTTTCTATTTTATTCTTAGTGCCAAATTTTTAAAGTACTTTAATTTTAATTGTCATTTTTAAAATCTAAAACATTATTAAATTCTCTTTCGTCAATTATATTTTACAATGCCTAATTTTAAATATTTTACTTGTCATGTAGAAATATAAATAAAATAAAACAAAAAAATCTCAACGTTAAATATAGGGACCGCCAGAGTAGAAGATAAGTCTTCAAAGATTTAAGTATTTTTTAGTAAACATCTTCCAAAAGACTTTTAATAAAATAAGAGAAAAAAATGAAGTAATTTTTTTCATAAAAATTAATTTACTTATGAGTTAAAAAAACATAAACATTTAGTTAAAACCTAAACTTTCATAAACTGATTTATGTATAAATAATTTTAACTTTCTGGGAAAAACTTAGAATCATTGCAAAATATTTAACTCAGTGGATTTGAAAAAATGAAAGACATGGGTAAGGTAAGTGCATGGCAGCTCATCAGTAATTTGTACACATATGAGCAACGTTCACCTTTTTTTTCAGACGTCCATTTTGGATTCAAATATCTCTGAAAGTGTAGCTTGTCCTGCAATGGTTGTCTTGGCAACATCTCACAGACACAATCGACAAGGACATTCAAGTTATGACAGTGAAAGTGATATCAGTACACTTTTTCTTGAATTTGGTATGGAGTCTCTTTGAAAATCTATAAACTAAGTTCAATTTATAATATAACTAAATACAAATCTCACTTTATCTCATTAAAAATTTGTTGATTATATGATCTCCATCTGTTATAAGTTTCTAATCTTAAGTGACTTTGAATCTCTCCTTACATGTTGATTTTGTAAGGTTCAATTTAAAGTCAAAATGAATCTTCTTAAAAGAGTGATTGTTGATTTCTCAATGACATGCTTATTCTTATCAGTAATTTTGGGTACCCAACAAACATTGCATCTCTATAGCAGATTTTCAATATGGTAGAGAAGGGAGCATTGAACAAAAGAATGGTAATTGCTAAGATGATTCAATTAAATGAAGATCTTTATTCATTCTTAGTTGCAGGTCAGGGGAACACCAAGTTGACTTTTTGCCGGGTTCCCTAGAAGATGGGGAATGTAAGGCAACCTCACATTCATGTCCTTGCTTAATATCCATGCTGACACACAAACAAGACTTGCAGAAAGGGTAGCTGTCAAAATGTCTTTTTATGCCTTAATCTCTTTCTTTTGCCATGTTGCTGAGGACCACAAGTTCTTCATTTTCAGATTTTCTTATTCTTTCTGGGAATGAACGTTACATTTACACTCTGATGTTCTATAAGTAGAAAAGTAAAGAATGACTGTCTATTTGATAACCTAAAATAGTAAGTGTACAGAAACTGCGTCACTCTTGCAGATCATGATTGAGAGTATGCGAAAAGATAAAATGTTGTTCAGTCTCCAAATGTTTCTATTTAGATAGTAAAAGCTAATTGTGGCATGTGCAGCGGTTGTTTCAAATAGTAAGATAAATTGAATGAGTTCACTCAAAATCCTAAAGCAAACGCTAAATTCAAGAATTCCCTGATTATTGCTAATCAAGTGGCTAAATGATAGTTTTGATAGACACTATCAATTTAGTCCTTGACAAGTTTTACACTTTGATGCCTTAAATCCATATCCACCATTTCAAGGGTCACAAGAAAAAAAATCTTCATGCATCTGAGTAGGATCCATATTTACAGTTTCTTGAAAACACTCAATAGAGTCCAAGAATCGACATTGCTCTAACTTACCCATGTTATAATGTTGATTCTGAAATATTTAGCGTTGGAAGCATCACTAAAGTATGTCTCGAGCACTAAAATTGAACAATTAACAAAAAAAAAATCTATATATCTAAACTATGCTTCAATCAAATGGAGCAATGAAACCCATTGGATATGGATGATATATACTCATACAACACTGAAAACATCAAATATCTTCCTAAATCACACAATTAAAGTCTTCTTCATGACACTTACCCGCATATGAGGTAATAAATTATTATACTTACACTGATTGTGATTTCATCTGTGTGGTCACTTCATCCAGACACAAGTTGAGACGAGGAAACATTACTCAATGGAACTCTTGTTGATGAAATAGATTGCAGAGATTAATGACACAAAAACAATCTATTGGTTGAGTAGTTGATAATGTTAAGGTTGGGAAAATGAAAATACATTGGATACATAACACAGTTGACGAAAAATTAACAATGCATTTTTGTTGTGTCCAAATACTACATTATCATTTTACACTAAACCCCAGTGCTTTCTTTTACTGTCATTCCTGTTCCTTCGTAAACTAAATTCTGCATAATATCAATATCACCATGAGCTTGGTAGTTCAATGTTCACTTAAGAACCACATTACCAGAAAGTGATCTTAGTTTAGGTGATTACCAATAATCAGGCATGCAAAATAGAGCACTTGAAATAATATCTTTCACAGTAAAAGAAGATACTCGAAAGATGCTTGTGTTCCTTTTACATTCAAACAAAAAGTAGGTCCTTGTTATCTACGAAAACAATTGACATTCACATGCAGCAATCCAAGCTCAAATTATGTCGTTTATGGCCATAGGTGAGAAAAATCTATCCATATTGAAACAATTCAATGGCCATGCTAAAAAGAGGTCCATACCCTCCCCTCAAATTATATATAATTTAACCAACCAAACACTTATAAATACTGCATCAGATTTATAAGGTGAGAACATTCCAATCCACAATAAGCGATGATTCTCATTATCTGCCTCGTTTTCTCTCTTTTCTCCTTCTCCCATGCTTCTGTCCTAGATTTCTGCGTGGCGGATCATGCAGGTCCTATTGGTCCTGCAGGATACTCCTGCAAGAAGCCTTCAAAGGTCACAGCAGATGATTTTGCTTACAGTGGCCTTGGCATTGCTGGTAACACCTCAAACATTATCAAAGCTGCAGTGACCCCTGCATTTGATGCTCAGTTTGCTGGTGTCAATGGCCTTGGTATATCCGCAGCCCGCTTGGACTTAGCAGCAGGTGGAGTTATACCACTCCATACTCATCCTGGAGCTTCAGAATTACTTGTTGTGATACAAGGAAGCATCCTGGCGGGATTCATTTCATCTGACAACACTGTCTACCTCAAAACTCTTAAGAAAGGGGATGTTATGGTATTCCCTCAAGGCTTGCTGCACTTCCAAATCAATGCAGGTGGTTCTTCAGCCCTGGCTATTGTTAGCTTCAGTAGCTCCAATCCTGGTCTGCAAATTCTGGACTTTGCTTTGTTCAAAAGTAATTTCCCCACACCACTGATAGTGGAAACCACTTTCCTTGATGCTGCTCTGGTGAAGAAGCTTAAGGGTGTTCTTGGAGGTTCAGGCTAAAACATGGATAGTTATCCATGGAAGAGACTGAACTCAAGCACGTTGTATCTCATGTTTAAGTTTATTTATATCGCCTTGGTCTACATTTGGATTTAGCATGCATGTTTAGGTAGGACTCTTCTTTCAGCAAGCTTTGTAGTTGAGAATAAAACTTGAGATGGTTTGGTGGTTGTTGTCATTTTTATCGTTATCAAGTTTCAGTTGAAGGCAGATGATTTGTACTTGAGAAAATTGATCTGAGATGAATTTAATGTGGCCTTTTCTCGTGTATATTTTTATGAATAATGATTGTAAAACTTCGACTTGCCATTGCAATCCCACAACTTGGCCTTTTCAAAAAATTAATGAAGCCAACTTCTAACTAAGTACAGTAGGTCTTCTATTTTATACAATAATAAGGAATGTTTTGTTACCATACTTCTGCAATATTAATTAAAACTTGCTAGAATCTTAGTATTATTTAAATAAAACACATGCTCTGTCAACTCCCTAGGAAAAAAGAAATTCAATAAGTTTTTTTTAACGTAGTTTATAGATTCTAATGAAGTTTTTTGACACCCCTTTTATTATTTAGCGAAAAGGTCTCCGACTCACCTTTTCAAGATGCACTTCTATCCTAAAATAATAGTCATTCCACTTTTTTGTTATTTTTGTTTCAAAATAATAGTTTTTTTTAACCTTTTTAAGTCACATAATTAAAAGTAATAAATACTGCACCACCTAGAGACACACAAGGAGCTGAAAGCTGAAGATTTTTATTACTAAGTTTATTTTATAATGGAGAGATATTATTTGATAAAATTTACATAGAGTTCAGCTTCATTTAGTGAACTCCACGAGTTTCTCACAATAATAAACAATTTATTAAAAGAAATATATTAAAAGAGTACATTCCTGGTACTACTTTTCTAAAGAAACCTGTTTAAAAAATCAATGAAACTATAGATTTCTATTTTTTAATCTTATTGTACAACAAGAATACAACTTATTCAGTCCCAACCCCCTTATCTTGCTATTAGTACAAGCAATGAATAAAATATAATCTAGAAAGAAAGAAAAAACCATTCATAAGTGTGGTTAGAGATGAGGTTGGCTTAAAAAGGTATGGTGTTTAATTTCTATTGCATGTATTGACAGTGGTACTCTGGCCTGCTCGTGCTTAATCCTTATATTTAATACTGCTGCTAGGAATCTCAGTTTCTTATCCCCCCACCTTAGCTATTTGTAATCTTATCCCAACAGCCAGGAAATCAATAGCACCTTACCAGACAGCCCAGCACATTGCTATCTCCGCAAGACAGAAGTATGGAAAATATCAGACAGCCAGTGTCATTTGATTGCAGCTCTGCCATGCCATCATAAGACAGACAACCCTGAGGGGAGTCTCTACTGCTATCTTGTTTCACAAATACATCCTGGCAGAGGATTTGCATAAAAACTTTCCTCCAGCTTTGGAAATTCTCCAGGTTCCCTTGGATATGGGGCACCAATTCGGTCTGAATGCAGTTTTTTTACCTTGGAGCTAAACTTTTTCCATGAAATTCTTCCTTCATCCAACTTATCAACAAGACTAACAAAATTCATCCTGCATCAACCATTGAAATAAACTGGTGAGAATGATGAAGAAGAATCAGTTAACAGAGATCTAAAATGCATATCACCAAATCATCATGCTTGACCAAATAAAGAAGAAATAGGTTAGGAATATATTACTTGTCTGGATTGATGGTCTTCTTGAAGTTTTCAAAGCGCCTGTGACCTTGTACGGCCTTTGCCATATTTCCATCGTAAGTGTAAAGAAAAACATCGCTCTTTAGGGCCACAACATAGTCTATACCAGCCAACATGTTTTGATGATTCTTGAAAGGATTCAACTCTTCTTCAGAGGACAGAGAGGAATGAGAGAAAATGTTGGGGAAATCATCCTTGAGATATTTCATACTCCCTCTTCCAAATGCTTCTCCAGCTACCAGATAAATCCTGGTGTGTGATGGAAAACCCAATGCTTTAAGCAAAAGGGAGGTTTCCCTTGGAGTTAATGGACAACCTCCTAGCAATCTCCTCTCAGTCCCATTAATCTCCTTCTCCTTACAGTGACTGACTTCATATCGCATCTGTCTCAGTTCTTCGTCTTCTTCTGCAGTCAAATTGTGACTGCATCCTGTAAATGCAAGCATATCCTTCTCATATCTATAACAAATTGCAATAGCGTAAGGTTAGAAGCATAATATTTACTTAAGCTTCTTGACAGGAATACAAATATCTTTTGAGTTGAGATCATCAACTGAGTCCAAAACTAGGGTAATGCTTCCGACTCTTATTCCATGAGACAACTCATGGTATCTGACTCAATGTAACGGTTAATTAAACTCTAAGCCTCTAAGTGCATATCGAAAAATGTGGAAGCAGTTCTAACATCTGATTCAGTTTTAAACGGACATTGATGACAATGTAATCAAACAGGCAATAACTGTAGGGTCCAAATCTTTGACTTTCATTAAAAAATAAATTCAATATGGAAGCAGTTCTAAACTCGTACAAAATCTGGCCAAATCCAAAATTTTCATGATCAAAATGAGGAAACTTTCATATCAATGGGTCCTTCACCAAGAAGCATGCTATTTTACATTGATCTTATTATAAATCCATGTAGATTCAAATGAGATCACTTTTCAAGGAAATAATCATTCACCATTTCTTCTTCTAACTAAAACAACCCTGGGAAAATCACACAACAGAAGCCAGCCTTAGCAATTAGAGACCCCAGGCCTTGGAAACTGCACACTAGATTTACTTCATACCTCCAGTGTGGGACTCAAGTCAATACCCAGCAATAGGATCCTAATAACCTATCTATCAATCTATATATCTATATATATTGTTAATATTGAGTGCTACCTGTATTAAACATTAGCTTATTTTTTAATATATAATAAATTTTCCATTAAAAGATTGACATATTTTATTGATCTTTGTTATCTATATATATTGCTTATGCAATAAGTTATAAAATATTTTAGGACAAACTACATTTTGTATGCCTTGTAAAGTTCTTGAAATATTAAATACATATTTTAAATACACTTAAAAAAATCATATTAACATTTTTCTACTAATAGATAATTATCTAGTGTTGATATAACTATTAAGTATTATATTGATAAAGTTAAAAATAACTAAATAAAAATCTTCATAAAAGAAAATTAATTAAATTATAAATGACTAAACAAGCTAAGCCCAAGCTTTGTTTTTTTCACAAGTTCAAGTTTCAATTAGGCTAATTTAAATAAATGAACCACATTTAATTTTTTTTTCACAAGTCAAACCCATGCTTCAAGGGGGGTTCGGCTTGGCTGTTTACACCCATAATGCCAACCATCCCTTTGCATCTAAGAGATATGGTGAAAAGGTCTAAACAGCAATTGATAAGCAACTTGGAAGAACCATACAACAAAAGCTAATCTATGCAGTTAGAGAACCCAGGGCCTTCTAAATCTCATACTTCCATTGAGACACTCAAATTCCATGCCTTCCAATTAGATCCTAACCCCTACCCCCAACCCTTCATATGAATGCATAACAACAAAAAATGGGAGAATGCATAACAACCCCAGCCTATATTTGTACCAAAATATTAACTTGTAACTTGCCTCAAATGAAGGGCAAGATACGAACTTCCATTCTGTTGCATTCTGGATACAAGCGTGTTTCCAAATTCCTCAATTGGAGCAGAATATTTCAATGCTCTGTAATTTACACGGCATCTTAGTTTCTGTATTGAATGTGGAATGTCATTATTGGCAAGCCTGGAATCAGTATGAGTGAAATAGATCACTTTGTGCTGCTTTAGGAGGGGAAGAACCTCATTCTTATAATAAGGAACCTGTACATAAACATTATTTATATATTTAATGATGGTTATTAGAAATACAATGAAAAAGGGACACAATGATATTGTGTGAATAAAATTCAAACATTATGATACAATGCAATTCATAATGACATTTGATAGTGATGTTTTCATGTTCTTAAAAAACTGAACTGGCTACCAAAAAGACCAGGCGGACGGATGACCAACTTCAATAAGAAAGCAAAATTCAATTAATCAGACATACTATTCCAGATTTGAAAAGGAAGTAACTTGAGTTGAAAGTTTTGTGGACCTTGGACCAAGATATTGGAGTTTTTGGAAAAGGCTCAATTCCAGCATAGGCAGGAGGTAATTTCTCAACTATGTGAACATCATCCTTCAGCATATGAATAAAATGCTTCCAATCAAACAAATCCTTGAAGCCACTGCAAATATATTAAACAAATTAAGTTGTAGACACAGAAAGTATTCAACAGGAGAATGGAAACCCATCACTTAACAACGGTGATAATTTGAAAAACTATGGCTAAAGGGGGAATATTGAATGAGAGATTAGGAAAACCAGTTTAGATCTTTCGGCCAACAACACCCTTTCATTAAAGAAAAACTTGTGACAATTCTCTTGAAAAAGATGTTGATTGTATGATAGCAATTGATTGCATACTTCTAAAAAAGTGTTGCGAAAGTACTTAAGGAATAAAGCTATATTTCCCCATCTCTTGGACATAATATCCTCAGTTCTAAGCTGCTGCATGATTTGAACAAGAATAACGCACCAAAAAGGGGGGTGTCAGTGATCTGGGTTGAGTTGACTTTAGTCAAATTTTTTTCGCATCCGAATTAAATTTGATTGGGTTCTCAAATCAATCATAATTGAGTATGGTTGAGTTGATCATCAAGTTGAGTAATTAAAAAAAATCACATTTTACACAAAAAAAACAAGAATTAAATATGTTCAACACTTCTTAATATTATTAGGAAACACAATACTTATAACACATACATAAATAATATCCATACCATAAAACATAAAAAAATTATAATAAAATAGTTACACAATTAATATTTTTATTATATATTTATTAAGTTCTTGGGTTGGGTTGGGTTTAAAACTTAGGGACCCGTCATCCAAACCAATTCTAATTGGCTGCACTACAAAAATACTCAACTCAATGCACAAAAATGTAAATGAGGTTGGGTTGGGTGGGTTTGGGGTTAACTTGCTTATACCCATAGCTCAGAATCTTATATCAATTCATAGAAATAATCAGCATTGATTGAAACTGAATATTGCTTTAGGAGTGCAAGAAACAAGGACGTATCTAAATGCCTAGTAGGAAAGGAAAAGAAAAAAACCTATCATCAGCCCAGTAGGATGTGTGATCTAGAGAAGGAAGAACAAGCGTTGCCTTCATAATCTTAGCAACAGCAACCATATCACATATCTGCAATCAAATGTATATTGAGAAATCAGGTTATTGCAGCCTAACTTTCTATCATGTACCATCAGAAATCAACTCAGCCAGACCCCAAATCTCATCTGATTCAGACCACCATTTGCATTTACTACAATGTAACCATTGATCTTTGCATCTAGCTCTGGCAAAAGAAAACGTTGAAAGTGAGAAGAGAAAAATCTCCATAATAAGAGAAAGAAATATACTTGATAATATAACTTCATACTTTTACGATTACTTGGCAGATCTATGCATTGAGTGAAATTGTCACTGTTGGGCTTAGACCAGGTCCCTGAATCCTAAATAAACGAAAAGGCAAAGATATGTTTAGTCCTATAAATTACCCTTTTTTTCATTTCATATACTTCCTTTAAGAACCAAACAAAATTGTCAATAAACTTGAGTTACAGATTTGATACTTACTTCAGCCATGGCAGTATGGCTGTCACCTACTCCCGTTGCTAATGTTTTCAATGTTCGTTCAACATCACTTGCTCCCCCCCTATATGCATAACCAAGGGAGCTTTTGTCCATTAGATTTAGACTAGCAATGGAGTCAGGCAGTTCCTGATAAAATGGTAAAATAATTTACTATGTAAGATAAGAAATGCAAACACCACCAACACCCCACAAATAATAACATAGTGACACAAAAGGATACAAGCACCTAGTTGGAAATTGGATCATGATATATCTACCAACTTCTTAATCTCTACATAGATTATTTTCACAATGCGGTACAATAAGAGTAGCTGTCTTTGGTTAACAGCCACAAATTCACAACCCAGTACACAAGACGAGTCTCCCACAAAGTGGATAAACTGCAGCGCATAAAAAATTAAAACTAAACTGAATTGAGTTCTCCACTCCAGTTTAAGTGTTAAAATGAGTGAGATAAATGATAAAATATTATGTAACAGTTAAGAAAGTGGGGCTCCCGCTGCTATTCCAAACAACCCAGTAGCTCACATAAAATCAGATACTTCCAAACACAAAAATAAATAACTAGTATTCACAAAAGGACGAGAAAAGAAAAAAGCACAATTGCCCAGTTTTAGAACAAGTTGCAAATGAAAAAGCTGAATACGAAATCCAGATTTTTTAGGAAATTATACTTTTTGCGCCTCAAAAAACAAGGTTTCCTATAAATCACACCAAAATTTCAAAAACAAAAATATCGACCTGATTTCTAGATCGGATGAAAGAAAATCTAATTTAAGAGACGAGTCTCCAACCTTCTGCAGCAACAAAAACGGATCCACAATAAGCATAATAAATAAACAAAGTCTCTACTCAAAGACAAACTAATAAACACTATAAAACTCAGCTCCTTCCAAAGTTAAATTTTTTACACCAGTCTTCGTAAAACTTGATGAACCTTCATTACACTAAGAAATTAACAATAACACGATCAAAGAATGTTGATTGACAGGAGGCAGTAGCAGAGTAAGATATGATGCTAACTAACCAACCTTATCCGATTGAGCTCTTTCAATGGCAGATCCAAGCCAGCCAGTGGCACATATCTTGAGAACACCAATGAAGATGCACACCCCACAGAACACCAAGAACATCAAGTGCCCAATTTTCTTCCTTTCCCTAAACCCCAAATCCTCAACGATGGAAGCAAGGGGCTTCTTCAGCAGGCTCCTCACATGCACTCTCTGGGTCACGTGATTGTGATTGTGACTGTGCCTCCCCACTGGAACACCCTCCAAAGCCTCTTCCGATCTGGGCGAGTTGATTTGGAGCTCAACCTCACCGGAGCCGCCATTGGAGTTGGTGCCGTCAGTATTGCGCTTGAAGGAGTGGGCGCGACGAGTCATTGGGCCGGAGAAACGTGGGCTGTTGACTCGCTGGGACACCCCATCGGAAGTGTTGTGATGGTGATTCGATTCGGGGAATATCGCCATTAGAGTTACACCCAAGCTTTTTCTGCACTTGTATTTGTACTTCTAGTTCTTGTATTATACTTCTAATAATAATAATAATAATAATAATAATAATAATGGTAATGATTAGTTAATTTGGTTATTATTTATTATTAAAATATCATCTTAAAGACTAATTTAGTAATAAATTAAGAACTATTTTATTATAAAGTTATAATATTAAAAATGAATTAAAATTATAAACTAACTGAGATTTACTACTATTTCCGCCACTATATTTGCATTGTCTCACACGTCGACATATTAAATCGTTTATTTACATTAATAATGATTTTAATTTTCTCTCTCTCCTTTATTACGCGTCCTAAACTCGGGACATATGCACTGCTCCTGAGGTTGTTCCTAGTCCTTTCTTTTTTCCTTGGAAAAGAAAATTTAGAAAAAAGTCTCAATGCAAGGAGAGTAATCATTCATGTTCCTAATCATTGACATGACTGCTTCTATATTTAAGGAAAGGTGGTCGTTGTTTTCTGCGTCTCTTTTTAATTCTACTTAATTAAGAATCACCTAATAATAATTTCAGTTATTTTAATTTGTAAAAAATATTCAATTTCTAATGATTACATATCTATCTATACTATTTCCTAGACTCGGTAAAAAAAAACTACTTCTTCTGTGTTCCTTTCAACTAATTTTAACGTGGGAAAAATAGTTTATTTAGTTATTCACGTTAAATTTTTCTATACTTTATTATATTTAAAAATTAACCATTAGAGAGAATAACCTACTTTTGTCCATTTTCTCTGATCATGGAAAAAAATTTATGTAATTTGTTTTTATATTTATTACTTTTATATAAAATTGTTAATTGAGTAATAATGATATAATAGGAAAGGATAACTAATGCACTAAAAAAACTTAATGTTATAAAGAAGGGAAAATATTTTTTTTCTGAAAACAATTCTTATATATAGAAACAGAAGAGTATTTTGAAAGTATTATTTAAAATTTGTCTTAATTAAGATAAACTCCGAACTCAACCGTTTATAACTTGTTTTTAAAATAAGATAAATAAACTTACGCTGAGATGTTCACATAGTAGAGGTTTATGATATGAAAAAAGTCACAATATAAATACAGTGAGTGTTGATATTTAATCATGTTTAAAGCTTGAAACGAAATTCTAATCTGTTTAATTAAGGTCGTTAAATCTTACAGTGTGAAAGGAAATTGGAGATATTTGGTCAATTAAAGTGATATAATCATAGATTATTGACATGTGTTTTTTTAATTTTGGTATGTTTATTTTGTAGAGAAGATGAGCATTTAATATTGTCGGTGAAGAATGAATATTGAATAATATAAAAGATTAAGTGAAACCAACAGCGTATAATTGCAGCCTGTAATTGACAACCATTAATGCATTTTTAATTTCATTCTGATATTATGTGTGCGGTGTTGTTAGCTGGATAAAGCTTTCATACACGCAAACAGGATTCACATTGGAAACAAATATTCACTAAATTAGGTCATCTCATTCAAATTTCATAACCAATTTTTATTTTTATTATTACTTTACAAAATAAATTTTAAGACTAATTTAACTTTACAATGTTAGAACTATATATTATTTATGAACAGTACCTGATAAGTTTAATAATTATTGTTAAGATTATAACTTTGAGTCTAATCAATGCACTTATGCGTTATAAAATCTTGAAAATAGTATCAGTTGGTTTTAAATTTTAGTTTTGATTCATACAAGAGTATAATCGTGCGATGAGCCAGATTCCAAAAGGAATTTTCGCATAGATTATTTAAATATTGAACCACCTCATCACTTTTCATATTCAGTAAAAGAATGGCAAGTTTATCAAACCTTGTCAGTGAACAACATCCATCATTCACGTTCGCATGGGACAAATCATAAGTGCCCTACCAAACTCTTTCTCGACCAAGCACTTTAGCTTATTTAATATAAAACGTGAGATCAATTCACCAACAAACTTTTTATACCATCTACATATTTAATCATATACATCATTATGGTATTTATATGCGGTTTAGGTTCCTAATGTTTATATGATTAAAATAATATATATTTATATGTATATCGCTCCGACTCGGATGATTAAAGACCGGGTCAAATTCGAAATATTCGGATAAATATCTTAAGGTAACGATAAACTAAAAGATATACTCTCATGATTTTGATTTCAGGAAACCACTACACATATTATGATCAACTGATTATCCAGCCCACAAAGGTAAAGGGATCCATAAGTCAACCTATAAATATAACTCTAGAAAGGGGAGAAAATGTATGTTTTCATATCCTACTAGAACACCAGAAATATTAGTAGTAACTTGAGCGTCGGAGTGCAATCGCAGGTACCTCAACCAGTGAAGCACACGCAACGATAGGAAGAACTTCAAAGAACGAGAAGATCACCGACACATCAGCAAATTGTGTACCCAGTAGACAGATACCGTCTGGACCCATCATCCGTACAGGTACAATATATTTATTTATTTATTTTAGGCTTGGTATTTTTTATTTACAAATACATGCCTTTATTATTCCCATTAGATATATAGAATAAGTCACAATAGATTCTAAATATGACTAAATTATTTTAGAGAAATAAGCTTATCTGTATTATAATTTCCTTTAAAACAATTGCATTTTTGCCCGCCTTTTGGAAAGGACTATATTTTTGTTAAAAAAAAATCAGTTTAAATTGAAACCTGGATATAACAAGCTTAATTAATAAAGAAAATGGTGTTAAGTTTGTAATTAGGGATATATCAGTATATGACCAATTCTTTCGTAATAGTTTTTTCAATATGCTACCTTCATGGATAGTGAACTTTTATGGATACTTTAAACATGTATTTATTAATTGCAGGTGTGAGTTTTTTTTTACCTGTTTGTTAAGTGTATGGATGCAAGTGTTTCTTTTAATTTTAAATTTTGTTTTACTTTCATTACTTCTGGTCATTACATTAAGAAGTGAGCTCTTAACTCATTTGGATTATAATTTGGGATTTTTTTTATACTTATATAATGTAAATTCATCTCATCTAATGTATAATTGACATATATATTAGTAGAAACACCGATACATACACCTTAAGCACGAGACTAAACATTTGTAAAGAATTTAATATTAATTAATAACGAATAACACGATATATCAAATAAACCTCCTTGTTATAATAGACTTTTATATTATATTACGAAATGAATTTAGGGTTATAATCGTAAAAATGATTTCAAGAAATTAACTCTATATGTATTATTTTATACTTTATTTTCCATTTAGAATTTTTGTGGTTTTAAAATGCATATGAATCTTGTTCGGCTGATTTTAGATTCACTCATCTCATCAAAGATGACTGTGCTCGTAATTCATAGGTTGTTCTTTATAACTCAATTTCCTCTTATTTTGCTTTCAATCAACCATACTAATATTAATAAATAAATTTTAAAATTTACATTACATGAAACTTGTTTGTCAGATTTATTAACTGATCACCCAAGTTTATCTAATAGTATATGTTAAATTGCACATACTCGCTAAGTTAAGTTAATTATAACTTACAAAATATTTTTAATTTTAGAATTTGTTGAAAATTATGTGATAATTTTATCATACATATATCAAAAAATATTTTCAAAAATTATCCACCTATATCCAGAAATACTCACATGTAAAAAAATTGGATTAGTAATCTGTGTTGAGCTAAAATAATAAGTAAATATTAATGTATTTATTTATCGGCAAATATTAATATGTGTAAAGTTATGTACAGCAATACTATAATAGTATATGTAAAGTTATGTATTATTATTTTTGTCTTTCATTTTTTTTATTTGTATTCACGTAATTAGTTGCTCATCTTTTAAATGTTCCATTTTGCTTTGTATATATTTTTAAAGTAAATATGATTTTTCCATTAGTTTAAAATTAATTTAGTTAACAATTTAAATGTTGGAGGTTTAAAACTGTCTCAGTTTTTAAGATATTTTCATTACACCTGTAGTGACACCTAAAAGTTGTCACTATAATAAAAAAATAGTAATAATACATTTCTTTTTAAAAGCACTTATCATATAATTATTTTTATCTTTCTTATCTTATCGTATTATATATTCTATAAACTTGTCATTTTTCCTTTTTTTTTCTATAGGTGTCAGAAATCACCGTTTCTAATGTTCATGAAATATTTTTCAATTATTTTTTTTTTCTCCTTCTTTATCTCTTTTTCTCCAATTAGTCTACAAATATTTCCAGTTAAGATTTGTAAGGAATATACGACATATATCTTCAATACATGAAGAGGTAATGAATACAAGTATTTAAGAAATGGATGGATACAATGAGTAGAAATATTTAAATTATTTGTTTATTAATAAGACGATTATCATCTTAAAGAAATAATTCATCAAATATGTTTTAATATCAATAAACTTGTTATAAATGATTAAATACGTAAAACACTATTACAAAATTTTGTTGTGCTCCTTAAAAGATAACTTTGATTGAATACACTATACTTATATATTTATATCATTGAATAATGTAGATTTTTTTATTATATAAAAACAGATTTATTTTTTTTAAATCTTAGTCTAATAGAGTGCATTACGTATATGTTTTATTCTCATGAGTTATAACAAATATGCATTTATATTATTGTGTAAGCCATATAATTATATAATATTTCATATGTTAATACAAATTTGAATTTGTGTAGTAAATATTTTATAATTAATAGTTTCAGGAAAGTCTTTAACAAGATTCAGTATCTATTTCTTTTTCAATTTTAAATATTATATTAAAACATTACATACAACTTGTAGAGAATCTTGGAGAATGAAAGGGGAGCAAGGAGAAAAGGTGGGCAACTTGACAATGGTATTCTAGCAAAGCCTCCCAATGGAATTGGAAAAAGTGGTGTAAGAAGAATGTCCTTCAAGGAAAATATAATTGGTTAGAGTATAGGAACCACATGGTGAGAAGACAACTTCCATATATAAGGAGAAATTTATTTGTGACTATTTTTCTTATTATAAAAGGAGTATAGTATTCTTTAATAAAATATACTAAAATCACTTTCTTTTCTTTTATACTATTTTAGTGTTTGGGAGTAAAATTAAGGGAGAAAAATAGTTTTTTTTTTTAAGTTATTTTAGTACTCCATAATTTACATATAACTATTACAATACCGGTTCTACATATTTCTATACAAGCTTACAGTTTTTCAAAACATTCCTAATACGTGATTAGGACATATAGAAATACAAATATTTACAATATAAGTTTCAAAATCAACGCCTTAAAACTCTTCTGATCCTCAGACACCTG
>Ga0123342_1003918_pt1 | contig 23351 bp, 16 predicted proteins | sample Turbeawhitnodule_FD_89960 | JGI IMG/M metagenome (GOLD analysis project Ga0123342, IMG submission 89960) | Root nodule microbial communities of legume samples collected from Mexico - Turtle bean Mexico white nodule | ecosystem: Host-associated > Plants > Roots > Nodule | place: Mexico: Nepantla... | reverse complement strand
ATTTTTTTTTTTTTTGATCAGCAATAAAAATAAAAGTAAATAAAATGTAAAATGGTAAGAATATTAACAAACTCAAGTTATTATTTTAATTTTATTTTATAATATCGCATAAATTTAATTATTTTATAAAAATAATTATTCTAGTAATAGGTCTGTTAAAGTCAGTATTCAATTTTATGGATCTTACATGTGCAATTACTGCACTACTGCATATAATTATTTAATTACGTACCGACAACTTGTTTACGTTGAATAAAAATGTGAAAGAAAGAAAGAAATGTGTAAATGGATTCTGCTATATATTGTTGTTTTATATGAACTTTTACTCAATATATTATTTAAGCAAAAAACAAATATAATTTATGATTTTTTTTTATCTATAGTAACAATATTAAATATTTCTATTTTTTGAGTTTTTTTTTTCAAATACTTATATAAACTAATAAGAGTTAATACAGGCATTAGATTCTGAAAAAAAAAAATATCTTAACACTTACTTTTTCAATTACTTTTCATAAAAGGCCAGAAAAATATATTTCTGTTATAACTCTCTCTTATAAACTAGCTAGTAAAACCAATATAATGGTACTAGCTAGTAAAACCAATATAATGGTTTTTGTGTAGTGAGGAGACACAAAATGATATTACAGTAATTTTTTCCTTGGTTAAGTTCTTTCAATATTTTCTTCTTTTTTTCTTTGTCTTTCTTCCCCCTCCTATCCCCCATGGTAATATTTTTGGTGTTTTCATTGAGTCCTCTACATGCCTCCCAAACAACCAAGGATATGGGGGATACCCTCCAAGCCATCTTTAAAAACTGGCCAACCTTCAAGCTCAACTAAACACCACACAAGAAAACCAGAAGGGTCATTACTTGACTGTCCAAAAAGATATGGAGTCCCGATAAACTACTTTGGAATCCAAACATGATACACTCACCCATACCCTCAATGGTCTTTTTCCAACCTTGTCCTCACAAACCACCACACTTTCGTCCCATACGAACTCAACTTCTCCTTTTAATCAATTTTACATGGATGCCACTTCTTCTATCTCAACCCCGACTGGGAACAACAATCACACTGCTTACACTACTACAACAACTACAACCATTCCACCATTTTCTTCTTCTCCTATACGACCACCAAAAATACAACCATCTTTCTTTGATGGAACTGGCCCCTTAGACTGGTTATTCTAAGCTGACCAATTTTTTCAGTTCTATAATATTCCTTGGGATTCTCGTTTAAGTATGGCTGTGATTCAAACCAAGTAGCTACGAAGATGACCAAGGAAGCAAAAGACAAGGCACATGGTGAGCAGTCATCTCAACGAACAATTCAAGACCTCACCAAGGATCTTATGGACCTCACCATAAGAGAAGGGCATAAACTGGAACACCAACTATTCTTCCTTCTGGTCTTCTTAAAAGTTAGAATATGTTGTAAATAATTTGGGCTCACTTTAGGGGTCCAAATAGCAAATATAGGCTAGAATAAGGTGCCTTTAGCATAATAGGGGGTGTAGTTATCATTTTAGCTTATTCCTAGCCCTTTAGGAAGGAAATTTGACCTAGTTTCTAGAAGAACAACCCTATGGTGCGGTTTTGACTTAGTTAAACCCTAAGGCTGCCCCTTTTTTAGTGTTTCACATCCTACCCTTGCTTCTTGTTCTCTAAGGCTCCTTCACCAATAAATAGGAGGCCTCCCTCATTGTATTTTACAAGTTGAATTTTGAGAATTAAAGAAACTCTGCACAATTTGTGAGAGCTTATAGTGAGGCTTGTTTCCTCTTTTCATGGTCTTATCTTTAATAGTGTGAGGCTCTCAAGTGGCGGCCCTTCCACTCATCTTGGTGGCCTCCACACCCCAAGTGGCGTGATCATCCTCACCATCCCTTCCCTAAGTTCCTTCTTCCATTTTCCTTCCCATTTCTCCATTCCATTTATGCTATTCATTTTTGTATTTGTCTTTGAATTGTGTTCTTGGGTTTTGGCTCATTTATTGAGTATGGATCATCATTTGGATTGGTAATGACCACCATTGATGCTTACCATGTTCCCATTTCATTTTCGTAATTGCATTCCATATTCACTATATCTTGTTTTTCCATCTTTGCCTTTGTGAAGTGAACCTTCACACTTACTTAACCATTTGGTGAAGTTCGTGTCCAGTGAGAATCTTCCTTAGATCCTCACCATTAATTTTTAAAATCTCAATCTTAAGTAAAGTGTCACATCTAAAAATGGCTAAATCTAAAATCAACTCACATTGATGGAGATGTGCCTTCATAGTTTTCAGATGTTTTTGGTGAATGGCGGAAGCATCATGGATTGAAGATGAAGCAAGGTCCTCCTAAGAGTGGTGGTGACCTTGAAGGTGCATGAGAGGTAGGGATTGAGAGTGGTGAGGCCAATTCTACTTGGAAAAGGGAAATTTGTGAAGATTAAAAGCCTAACTTAGGAGGTTTTGGGCAAGAAGTGAAATTGGCACAATTTGGCAGCAATTCACTAAGTATATTAATCTTGCAAAACAAAGAGCCAAGGCACTCCTTAAATAGCTAAGGAGGCCAGTTTACACAAGGCACAAATGAGAGGGAAATTCAAATGTTGGGCACATGGAGATGGCGCCTAAAATTCAGCACATGAGAGGTAGGTTCTAGAATTCTATCATGTGCAATGAGCTCTAGAATCCTTACGCTCCTCCTTGGGCGAAGGTGAGCCGGTCCTAAGTTTAATTAGGAGTAGGAAACTCTAATTAAACTTAGGTTATCATTTTAGGTACCATTTTGCATGTTCAACAAAATTACAAAAGAAATAATCTATGCTACTTTTGACAAGAATGTAAAAGTCTATTCTACGCTAGAAACTTGGCTTCTTGGAGCATGTAGAGGTAGGTCTCTCTGCCATTAGTAGCAGTGTTCCAATCCTCTTCAAGCTTTCTAGCCATGGCCCTAGTAGTTGGCCCCATATGACATGGTGGTTGGCTTTCAGTTGTAGTGATGCTTGACCCTCTTCCATCACACATGAGGCTGCCTTTTACATTCGAGGTGATGCACTTAGTTGGTTTAAATGCATGTACCAAAACCATCAACTTAGTGATTTGATCTCTTATAGTCACGCTCTTGAAATTCGCTTTGGGCCGTCAACCTATGCTAATCATCAGGCCGAGTTGTTTAAACTGGGTCAAAACACCACAATTTCGGAATATAAAAAAAGTTTTGAAAAACTTTGCAACTGAGTGTTGGGCTTAAATCCTGAGATGATACTTAACTGTTTTATATTTGGCCTCCTTCCGGAGATTCGAAAAGAAATAGTTGTTTTGCAACCCACTTCCATTACCCAAGCCATGGGCCTAGGCAAGCTTTTAGAATCTAAAATCAATGATTATAAACGGTCTTTCCGTTTTTCCCATACTTTACCCCAACCATTTATTAGCCCCACCATGTCCCTCTCCTTCCACTAATACACCACCACATGCAACCCCTCCCATCCCTATAAAAAAGAATCACATCAGCCCAACTTCAAGAGTGTAGAGTCATTGGTTTATGTTATAACTATGATGATTTTTTTTTCTAGGGCATAAATGCACCACCCATCGTTTTCTTCTCTTACTAAGTGAAGATTCCCCAGTATAAAACGCTATAGAGGACTACCCTAGCACTTTCCATGGCATGCCCACAGATCCACCTACACACATTCACCTCTCCTCCTAAGCCTTATGCGGAGCTCCCTCAGCCCACACTTTTACCTTTGATGGATACATTGGCCATCTATTACCATTCTAATAGATAGAGGTAGTTCCCATAACATTGTCTAAACATGTCTAGCCTTTCACCTCCAACCTTGCACCATTCCTATCACCCCTTTCTTTGTTATGGTTGACAATGGAAACCGAATTCAATGTTCCTTTTTTTGCCCAGATTTCCTAGTTTCTATAGATACTCACACTTTTCCCATTTCCTTTTACCTCCTTCCTATCGAAGGTGCTGATGTTGTCCTGGGTATGGACTGGTTGCACTCATTGGGCTCTTTAATGGCTGATTTTTCTAAACCACAAATATCATTTACCCACAATGGGTTACCCATTACCTTACACGACACACCCAAACTTCTACGCCGTCAGTCTTCTTTCACTCATCTTTGCCACCTTTTACACACAAATGAAATTTCTTCTCTACACCTTATCACTATTGGCCCACTGCCATCACCTCCTTCCCCATACAAATTATCCAACGACCCAGATATCTCCACACTTTTAAAAGCATACAACTCTGTTTTCTCTTCTCCCCATGGATTACCCCCAAAAAGGCCTCACAACCGTCATATTCCCCTTCTTCCCCAATCTGCCCAGGTTAACATTACCGCTACCCACACACTCACAAGTTGATGTGAGTTGATTTTAGATTTATCCATTTTTAGATGTGACACTTTACTTAAGATTGAGATTTTAACAATTAATGGTGAGGACCTAAGGAAGATTCCCACTGGACACGAACTTAACCAAATGGTTAAGTAAGTGTGTATGTTCACTTCACAAAGGCAAAGATGGAAAAACAAGATATGGTGAATATGGAATGCAATTGCGAAAGTGAATTGGAAACATGGCAAGCATCAATGGTGGTCATTGCCAAACCAAATGATGATCCATACTCAATAAATGAGCCAAAACCCAAGAACACAATTCAAGGAAACATATGAAAATTAAGAGCATAAATGGAATGGAAAATGGAATGGAAAATGGAAGAAGAAACTTAAGGAAGGGATGGTGAGGATGATCACGCCACTTGGGGTGTGGAGGCCACCAAGATAAGTGGAAGGGCCGCCACTTGAGATCCTCACACTCTTCAAGATAAGACCATGTAAAGATGAAACAAGCCTCACTATAAGCTCTCACAAAATATGCAGAGTTTCTTTACTTATCAAAATTCAACATGTAAAATACAATGGGTAGACCTCCTATTTATAGGTGAAGGAGTCTTGGAAAACAAGCAAGAAGGGTAGGATGGAAAAAGGGAAAAAATAGGCAGCCTTAGGGTTTGACTAAGTCAAACCCGCATCCTAGGCTTGTCCTTCTAGAAACTAGGTCAAATTGCCTTCCTAAAGGGCTAGGAACAAGCTAAAATGATACTTACACCCCCTATTATGCTAAAGGCACATTATTCTAGCCTATCTTTGCTATTTGGACCCCTAAAGTGAGCCCAAAATTATTTACAACATATTCTATCTCTTAAGAAGACCAAAAGGAAGAATAGTTGTGCTTTGGTTTATGCCCATCTTCTTTGGTCGGGTCCATGAGATCCTTGGTGGGGTCTTGAATTGTTTACTGAGATGAATGCTCGCCATGTGCTTTGTCTTTTTCTTCCTTGGTCATCTTCATAGCTACTTGGTTTATATCACAAGCACACCATGACTTCCTTCATTCACGAAATGCTTAAAGAAGGCATTATCCATCCTAGCACAAGTCCTTTTTCATCCCCAATTATCCTCATAAAATAATGATGGAACCTGGCGTTTTTGTGTGGATTATAGAGGTCTAAACGCTATTACAGTCAAAGACCATTTTCCTATCCCAATTATTGTTGAATTGTTAGACGAATTGACCTCTGCCAAGGTTTTCACCAAACTTGACCTACATTCAGGCTACCATTAGATATAACTTAATCCTACAGATTGCCACAAGACAGCATTCAAATATTTTGATGGCCACTATGAATTCCTAGTTATGCCATTCGGTCTTGCTAATGCCCCATCGACCTTCCGTGCAGCCTTGAATGATTTACTCAGGCCCCACTTTTGACACTTTGTCCTAGTTTTTTTTATGACATTCTCATTTACAGCAAGTCCGTGCAAGAACATATTCAACACCTCACATTGATCCTTCGATTACTAGACACTCATAAATTCTTTGTTAAGGAATCAAAATGTGTATTTGCTACCACCAGGGTCTCATATTTAGGCCATCTATTGAAAGGTGGCACAGTGGCTCCAGATCCAGATAAAATTCAGGCTATCTTACTTTGGCCTAAACCTATATCCTTTACTATCCTATGGGTGTTTCAGGGTATTACAGGATTTTATCGAAAGTTCATCCGCAGTTATGCCACTCTTGCCTCGCCACTCACGGATTTACTCAAATCATCAACATTTATATGGGCTACAAATGTGCAAGAGGCCTTTACAAAACTGAAAAATATTCTAACTACAACTCCTGTGTTGAGTCTTCCACATTTCTCCATACCATTTGAGGTTGAGACAGATGTTTCCAACATAGCCATTGGCGTTGTGCTGTCCCAAGAAGTTCACCCCATTGCTTTCTTCAGCAAAAAAAACTTTGTCCAAAAATGCAAGCTAGCTCAGTATATGTAAAAGAAATACTAGTTATAACAAAAGAAGTCAAAAAGTAGCGTCATTATCTCATAGGTACGCATTTTACAATAATAACATATCAACAAAGTCTAAAGGGGTTACTCACCAATGCATGCCACACACCGGAACAACTAAAGTGGGCTACCAAGATGTTAGGATACAATTTTGGCATCTGGTACCGCCCAGGCCGCCAAAATCAAGCTGCAGATTTCTTGTCCTGCCCACCACAATATCTCCTTTTTGCATAAAAGGTGTTTAATGAAAGTCCTTTGAAAGAGATTTGCGTTTATGTTTGCTTCGTGAACAAATGAATGAATTTTTGCCTGAATTCTCTTTTGGCACCAAAAAGGAAAAAGATGGACTCTCTTTTACAAGCACCAAATGAAGTCCTCAACACCAACACTTTGCACCAAAAGTGATACAATCTAGGTAGACAAGAAGATGACCAAGGACTCAAGAGACCATTCACATTATGAGCATTCATCTCAACAATTAAGTCAAGACCCCACTAAAGATCTAATGGACCTCATCAGAGGAAGAACTGGGCATAGACCAGAACACCAAATGTTCTTTCTTCTGGTCTTCTTAAAAATTAAACATGTTGTAAATAATTTTGGATCACTTTAGGCAGTGTTCTTAGTGAAATGTGCTTGTTCCAAGCCCACTTTTTCAAGACAAGGCATCTAGGTTTTGGAAAATTGACCTACCTTCTAGAAGAACAAGCCTAGGGTGTGGTTTAACTTAGTCAAACCCTTAAGGCCGCCCCTCACTATTTTACCATCATACCCCTGCTTATCTTGTTTTCCAAGACACTCATTCCTATAAATAGGGTGCCTTACTCTATGTATTTTCATGTTGAATTTTGATATAGAAGGAAAAGTCTGCACAATTTGTGTTAGACTTGTATTCTCCTAGCTTAGGTCTTATCTTGTGAGAGTGAGAGCTCTTCAAGAGGCGACCCTCCTCACTTATCTTGGAGAATCCACACAACAAGTGGCGTGTTCACTCTTGTCCATCACCATAAGCTTTCTTTCCTTCATTTCTTCTTCCATTTTCCATTACACCTTTACTCTTTGTGTTTATGTTCTTACTTTTGCTTCCATTTTCAATTCGGTTACCTTCGTCATAATTGTTTCTTTTTATGTTCTCTCAATTCCACAACTCTACATCATTTTCACTATACATTGTATTTTTCCTTCTGCCTTTGAAAGTGAACATTCACACTTAATCACTTGGTTAAGTTCGTGTCCAGTGGGGATCTTCCCTAGGTCTCACCTTACAATTGCTAAAATGGAAATCATAAACAAAATGTCACCCTTAAAATGGACAAATCTAAAATCAACTCACATAAAAAAGGAAGAAAAGAAAGAAAAAGCAAGGAAATTTAAATTTGAAAATGTTAAACTCAAAGGGAATTAATGAGACAAACAATAAAATAAAGCCAAGAATGACAAACAACAATTAAAGGTACAATAAAAGGCTAGCACAAAAAAATCAACCTAAGAATAACTCTAGAATAGATGCAGAAAACAAAAATCTAGAGTGACTCTGGCACTGATATGGTTAACATATGGAACAACAAGCTACTGATAAGACTAATAAACGGGTTGCTAAAAATTTGATTAAATGATAGTTATAAATCACACAAGGTTGCTCATAGTATAACTTATTGGTATGTTGTTAATAATGATAAAATGAAGAGTAATTATTATATGCAAACTAGTTTTTAAAAGAAAATGAATTCATATGAAAGGCGAAACAAATGAAATAGATAAAGAAACAAGCACTGGACTCTTTTAGACTCAGCTAGACAGTCTAGAAACTAAGAAAAATATATGGTCTACTGATAAGATTGTTTATAACACACCTTCTAATGGAGACCTTATAGTAAAACCGTCTAGTAAACAAAGAAAAATCCTAAGAAAAAGAAAATAAATAAGAGAAAAAAAACAAAAATAAGAACATAATAGAAAAAAAATAAAACTAAACAAAAGAAAATTGATGGAAAAGAAGTAAAGAATATCAATCAATGAGATTTTGATGTAATCCTAGTTTGAATCCATGTAGCTCTATGTAATATTTGATATGTTATGGTTTGATGAATGCATTGTGATATGAGTTGATTTAGGAGACAAACTCATTGAATTATTAGTTTCACTTGTATTAAGGTGATGACATAGTGAGGATTGTCATTGGACACGAACGTAACCAAGTGGTTAAGTAAGTGTGAAGGTTCTATTCAAAGAGAAAAGGAAAAAGACTCACACAACGAATAGATGCAAGCGGAAATTAAGAACTCAAAAGGACTTAGAAATGGAAAAAATAGAAGAAGTTGAATTAGAGATCAAGAAGGAAAGACTTAGATGGTGAAGACTTTCATGGAGGTGAATTAGAAGAGTTCAGGCCACTTGGAGAAGGATAGTTCCAAGATAAGTGAGGAGGAGAGTCACCACTTGAACCATCTAGCGAAGATAAGACTTATAGGAATTTAGGCACTCATAAAATCACTCACGCAGAGTTTCTTTACTCATAATAATGTGTGAATTACAAGAGGGGGTGACCACCTATTTATAATGTAGGTATGGTGAGATTAAGAAAGGGAGAGAGATTCAAAATTCAAATTAATCCTATTTATCTCCCTAATTATGCGCCACTCATCATGGATCTACAAGGAGTCACACTTTTCACATTTAAACATGTCCTTAATGTGGGAAGTGTGACTACATGTGCATCTCTATCTAGGGTTTCTAGAAGCTTATGCTAGCTTATTCTTCTTAGGCCAATGTGAGCCCAATTTATTACATTTAAACCATGTCTTATAAAAAAGACTAAATAAAAGAACAACTGGTATTATTGCCCATGCTCAGGTGCCCTACTCCTGATGCTCATCTAAGAAATAGTGGGGCCTTATGACCTAACTTGAGATGATTGACCTAGCCTTGAATCCTGATTCCTACTTCTGGTCCTCCTCCTGTAAGGTTGGGCTAGCTTAGACGGTGGTGATCCATTCATGGTTACATCATAGTCTCCAGGTCTGAGAGAATTTGTCCACGAGTTCAAAAATCCTGTAGAAAATAGAGTTAGATAGCTCACATTAAAGATATTACTGCTTGGATATGTGTGAGGTAAATCAAACTCATGTGCATAATTTTTTATCCTTCGAGTGATTTGGAAGGGACCCTCGGGTCGGGGAAGAAGTGTGGACTTCCTTTGGGTAATTCCATGGTGCAAAGACAATTTCTTATTGTTCCTTATTTGAGTGTTGAGAAAAAGTTGTGTGAGAGTTAAAAAAAACTAACTATCCGATTAAAAGCAACTTCAATGTGAATAAAGAAGTCATCCCACACCCTAGGGTTCCTGGATATAAGGTTTCGTGACACATGAGAGTGGGGGTGGCAATTGATTGAAAACATGAATTTTGTGTCAAGTTGTACCCCTATTGTTTCCCATAAGTGACTCAAGAACTTTGTATCCTTGTTAGACATGATACTTCTAGTACATCCTTGCGAATGATTGAATTGATGTTGGATATCTTGACACTCTTTTGGAGTAGTTCTATATGTAGGTGGTTTATGTAGGGATAAAGTGAATTTGATTTTGAATGCCTCTTAGAAGGGGTCAACCCTTAGGAAAATCTTGAAAAACATCCCCAAACTCCTCTAAAAAATACTCCAAATATTTAGAACTGCCAAAAGATGGATACCTTTTAGAATAGGGAATAATTAATTATAAACGAGCCACCATTACATTCTTTACTTCTTTAGGCATGATGAGAAGACTCGTTTTGATTTTATCACTTTTCTTACCTTTTTTTCATTTTCTCTCTTCTTTTTCATTTTTATTTGATCCTCATTAACTTCTTTTGGGGAGAGAGGTTTTAATATAACCTTGTGCCTATGGAAGTTGAAAGAAATTTTATTGGTAAGGCCATCATGTAAAATTTGTCTATCATATTACCAAGGCCTTCCCACAAGTACATGTGTTACTTCCATTGACACAACATCACACAAAAAATTCATCCTTATATTTTCCAATGGAAAATGTTAGGAGGACTTGTTTATTGACAACTATTTCACCCTCTTCATTAAGCCATTGTAATTTATAGGGTTTTGTATGATAGATAATGGGTAAGCCAAGGTTGCAAAGCCTTTGGGCAACCTCCTCAATAAGGATACTTCTTTTAATTTTGACGATGATTGATTAACTGTTTTTCATTTTTTGAAAGAAAAACTTAATTTTGCACCTAATCATTATTGCTTCTTATAGGAAATTCAATTTTGAAATAATGTGTGATGCTAGTGATTATGCAGTGGGAGTAGTATTAGGGTAAAGCAAAGAGAGAATTTTTCAAGTCATACATTATGCAAGTAAAGTTTTAAATGAAACTTAAAGTAATTACACTACAAGAGAAAAAGAATTACTTGATATAGTATGCACTTGAAAAATTTCGATCTTATTTGATAGGCTCTAAATTTTTTGTTTTTATTGATCATGTTGCCATTAAATATTTATAGACTAAATCATATTCTAAAACAAGACTTATACGATGGATACTTTTGTAGTAGAAATTTGATTTAGAAAACAAATATCACAAGGGATGTGAGAATAATGTAGTTGATCATTTCTCAAGACTAGCAAATGATGAGGTTATCGCATTAGAACCCGAGGTTCTTGACGAATTTCCAGATGAGAATATGTTAGTGCTTCAAGAGAGGCCATGGTTTGCATATATGGCTAATTTTAAAGCTTCTGGACTAATTCTTGAGGATTTTGACTAGCATTAAAGAAAGAATTTTTTTTAAGATGCTAATCATTACGTGTGGGATGATCCTTATTTGTTTAAGATTGGTGCAACTAATTTGTTTCGAAGATTTCATGAGAGAGGAAACCAAGACCATTATATGGTAATGCTATAATTCATCATATGGTGGCCATTTTAATGGGGAAAAGACAATTGCGAAAATTCTCCAATCAGGTTTCTTTTGGCCTTCATTATTTAGAAACACGTATGAGTTTGTGTAGATATGTGACAGATGTCAAAGAACCTGAAGCATCTCTGTAAGACATGATATGCCATTACAAAACATTCAAGAAATTTAAGTCTTTAAATGTTGGGGGATTGATTTTATAGGACCATTACCAACTTCTTTTTCAAATGAGTATATATTGTTGGCAGTTGAGTATGTATCTAGATGGGTGGAAGCAATTCCATCACAGAAGGTAGATACTAAGACAGTCATTAAATTCCTTAAAAGGAATATTTTCTACAGGTTTGGCACTCCTAGAGTATTGATCAGCGATGGTGGCTCTCATTTTTGTAATACCCAACTAAAGAAAGTTTTAAAACATTATTGGGTTAGCCATAAAGTAGTTTCAGCCTATCATCCACAGACAAATGGGTAGGCAGAGGTTTCAAATAGAGAAATAAAGTAAATTTTAGACAAAACAATGGCTTCATTAGAAAAGATTGGTCAAATAAGCTTGATGAAGATTTGTGGACTTATAGGACTGCATATAAAGCTTGATGATTTTATAGCTCTATTACCTTATGGCATGTCATCTTCCTGTGGAATTAGAACACAAGGCATACTGGGCATTGAAGATGTTGAAGTTAGATTTTAAAGCTACTAGGGAGAAGATAAAACTCCAACTTTAGGAACTTGAGGGGATGAGACTAAATGCATATAGTTCATCAAAGCTTTATAAGGAACATACAAAAATATATCATGACAAGAAGATTTTGAAAAAAAGTTTTCATATTGGTCAATTTGTGTTGTTATTTAATTCCAGATTGAGGCTTTTTCCTGAAAAGTTGAAATCTACATGGCGAGGCCCTTATCTTGTTAAGGAAGTTAAACTTATGGAGCAATGAAGTTGGATGACCCAACATCACATAGAAGTTGGGTAGTGAATGGTCAAAGGGTGAAGCCATATTTGGATAATGAGAAGGAAGAACTCACCATTGTGATTCTTTTAAATGAGCCTTAGAGAAATAGGTGTCAAGCTATATGATGTTAAACAAATGCTTTATAGGAGGCAATCCAGTATATTTTTCTTAGATTATTGTTAATTTTTTTTTATATTTAGTATTGTTGCCGCCGGTTGACTCGAACACCTTCGTGCGTCTCTACGAATTGCGCTTCAAAAACCCCTTTGCTTTTGTTCCAACGTTCTCCTTCCTCCGTCGTGAACACCTGAAATAGAGAGACAAATGGCGCCCTCGCGGCCGTTTGCACTCTGACGGTCAAGTCAGCTATTGGACAGGAAACACCAAACACTTCTCGTCGCAGAACGCTGTAAGGTCAATGTTCAGAGAAATGTGTAACTGAATCGTAACTAAAAATGCTATCTTCTGGTCAAATGTCTTATAATGTGTAAAACGTACCTCATTCTGTTTATCGTAAAACCTTATATACCTTCCCGGTGTTTCTATCCACGTGTCAGCTTGAGACTTGCGCATTCTGTGGGCGCTCCTTAGCAACGCTGTTCTCAGTCTTAGGGCCCTCTCAGTGCGTAAGGCTGCCTTATCGAAGTGCAACTCACGCGGGGGTGACTGCATGGGTGCCAACTCACACGCCCATTCTCTGAGTCATCCGCCTTGGGAGTTCCTTGCCTTCCTCTCGTGCCATGCATGCAGATCACCCTCTAGGGCGTGACCCTCCCATGGGTCGTCTCTGTCCCAGGGGCCTTCCAATGGTGGTGCGTACTGTCGCGTCCCTACACCTCATGCATGGATCCCTAGTGAATTGGGTCTCTCCCTACTGGTAACTGGGGGTGTGGCTTGAGAACCACCTTTCTTTATCTATCATTACTGTTTGAGGTGTCGAGGCCCGAGGCCTCCACGCCCCTACTGTGCCGCCTCCTCCACGGTCACCCATACCCGTGGCATAAGGAGACACTTCTTTTTCCTGCTACGCTTTCCAGGGGTCCATCATGTTGACTTTGGTCAACGCCCGAGGACCGTACGGTACAAGTACTATTTGATAAAGTCCATGTTATTTTATAAAATTGGAATTTTGGTGTAGAGACACTCGTTTGAACGAGCTGAGCATTTTAAAATTTTGGTGTAGACACACTCGTTTTATTTTATTTTGTTGAGTTTTTTTTTCTAGTTTTAATATTCTTAAATGTTATTTTGAGAATTGGAATATTAATTTGAATTATGGGGAAATTATTAATCAAACTTTGTGTTTAAGATTATAACAGTGGAATAATATGGACATAGGTTGGAAAATAAAATGTGTTGAATCTATATTCAAATTTGGTTAAGATTGTGGTACATGAAAAATTCAACAGGGTGATTAGTTGGAACAGAGAATGACAAACAATGAGGAATTAGACTAATTAAGCCAAGTAAGTGTGTGTGAATCTTAAACAGTTAGAGAGTTTCAATGATGAATTGACAGTTGTGATTGTTTGATGTTACATCTTAAAAGAACATGAAAATGATCAAGTCATTTGTATTAATTAGAAAAGCAAGGCCAAATAGCCAACCTTTATTTAAATTGATTACATTTTTATAATAGCCCTTTGAGTCTAGATTTTTTTATTACTACACCTTGAACCTTAATTGATATATTTTCCTACCTGTTGGCATGTTTCTAATATGATTGTGATATGAAGAAAAAATAAAAAATAACTGTGATTTGTTAGGATTCACTGGAAATTGAGAAACACTTACTTATGAGAATATGGGAAGAAACTCCTTGATAAATTGTCATTTCATTGTTTTAGTGGTTATCTTGGAAATTCATTGTATTTGTATCTTGTTGTATTTAAAGTTGGAAGCACCACAATTTTCTAATTTAATCGTGAATAAAATTGTTTTGATATTTGAACCCAAGTATGATTTGTTTAGATTCTTCTACATTACTTGAGGACAAGCAAGATTTTATGTTGGGAGGAGTTCATAAGTGCCATAATTTAGTGACATTTTATGCAAAAATCTAACCACTTATGGATTTTAATTGTTGATAAAGTTATAAGTCAACCTTAAATTTAGGAATTTGAATCTTTTAACATGTTTTTGGATTATGAGATGGATAAGAATTATTTATTCCCAAGTTTGTGCTAATTTCAAGAATCTAGGAGAAAATGGAGATAAAGGGCTAAAGGATGAATGGAAAAGTTAGAGATGAGAAAAAAAAGACAAAGTTGGGGCCTTCAAAATTTGCCCAAGACTTGCCCAGAACTCGCTCATGCTCGCCTAAGCGAGTTTGCTCCAGTGAAGCTTGTTTTTATTTTCGTGAAACTCGCTTGAGCAAGCAATACCTCGCTTGAGCGAGACATCACTTAACCTATATCCAATTAGGTTAAAAAAAGGGCGTAAGGCAGAGTCGTGAAAGGAGAAGGGAGGATGATCAAAGATAGAAAACCCTATTGAAAGCAACAATCAAGGAGAAACATTTTGGATCTTCTTTTCTTGCTTTCAATGCTTGTAATGGCCAATATGAGTGGCTAAGTCATCTCTTTGAGTTTGGGAGTAATCTTTTCAAGCTCTTATCTTATGTATTAAGGTTATATTTATTTATAATATTATGTTCTTGATTGATATTGGTATTATCATTTTATCCTTAAAACTTGAATCTTTATTCTTAATGTTGATCCTTAGATTTGACTAGAAAGTACTTCTGAGTATCTGACCTAAATGATAATGCTTAACATATTTGAATGCTATGAATATATTTGAAATGTTAGTTGTTTTATAACATTTGTTTGTAATGATAAGAATGTTTTTATAAATACGCGAGGAATCAATATTTAGGAGACAATCTTAATAATTTTATATGCGAGGAATTGATATGAATGACTTTTAATTATATGTGTATCGATGTCAATCAAGTTAGAAAGTTATATGTTTTATTCATTGAAAATACAGTTGAGTGATCGAGAAGGATTAATCTTAGTCCCAATTTTCTCAATTGAATTATCTTCATAGTTTACATTGTTTTCATGTAATTTCTTACATAAATTTATGAAACGATGATCTTTCAATCAAACTTTTGCACATCTTTTGATGTTTAGTTAATATTATACATTGAGATTTTAAAAGAATTGTTCCTTGTGGTTTCGATATTCGTCTTTAGAGACAATTTATTACTTCTGACTCGATACACTTGCCAAAATTAAGACATCAAAGCACATTTAAGAGAGTTATTGAAAAATTTGATAAAAATTGAGTAAAACGTCGACATACCTTTACCAACACCCCAATAACCAAAATCAATATCAAGAGACCGTGATTAAAAGACACTAGTGCAGAAAGACAAAACGAATGCGGCTATTTTACATTTATAAGGGCGGCTATATAGCCGCATTAGATCAGCACACATTCTTAAATTAGAGATTTACAAGTGCGGCTATTTAGCCGCATTCGTAAATGCGATTTACAAATGCGGCTATGGTAAATAACCGCATTCTTATTTAATTATTTAAAAAAAAAATTAAAACCCTAAACCCAAAGACAACAATAGCGGCGACAACAACAACGAAACAAATACGACATCGCAATATCCCAAACAGCAGGCAATGAAGCAGTGGTGACCTTCGTCAATACAAGAAAACAAATAGATAAGAGAAACGAAAAAAACATATATAAACCAATGGTACAAAGAAGAGAACTCGAAACGAACTTACAATGACACAAAGAAGACAATGAAGGCTCATAGGAAAACGAGAGGAAGCACGAGAGCAGAAACAAAAGAGAAAATAAAGCGTCAGAGAACCCTTCACCAATGCAGGAAAACAAACAAATAATTGAAACGAAGACAAATTATAAACCATTGGTGAAGAAGAAAGAGAGCGAATCGAAATGATCTTACAATGGTACGAGAACACAATGAAACTCGCAAAAGAAGAGAAGAACACCATAGCAGAAACAAAGAGAAAACGCGAAGCACAAAAAGAAAGAAAGTATGAAAGCGTAAGTGGCGCGCTTCAAATTAGGATAAAAATTGATTTAAGAATGCGGCTATTTAAATAGCCGCATTCGTAAATCATATGTTTTGATTTAAGAATGCGGCTATTACAAATAGCCACATTCGTAAATGAAATTAATTTAAAAAATATCACCGTGTTTTGAATGACAGCGGCTAACCCTAAAACCGTATTAAATAAATAGTCGTTGTTTATAATTTTGTGGTAGTGAGAGTTAGAAGTACAAAGTTTGATTGATGGAAGAAACGTGATCTTAATAAAATTGTTGCAAACATGTAAATGAGGAAGTTATTGTAATTTCTTTAACAATTTTTTTTGACAATCTTAAAAAACATTACAACCAACTTTAATAATATAATAATATATATTAAAAAATTTAAATTAAAAAGTAAAATAAATATAATTAAAACATTATTATTTTAAATTGTAAAAAATGGGTATATTCTTTTATGATAGATATCAAATTATCACCACTCTTTCTTTTTAAATAATGTTATACTTTTTTGAAACCTAAACTACAGACATGATTGTATTTATATGAGAAAGTGTGAGTACACAGTATTCAAACAGTAATTCATTGATGCATGGATGAAGTGAGTAACTTTTACCGGTCAAAGGAATTTAATAACATTCTATAAATATCAGTATTTGGGTGGTACTAACTACAACAGTGAAGAAGAAATTTGCAGTGTGAAAAAGATTAAACATAGCTATAAAAAGTGAATAAATCCGAAGCATTGAAAAAATGATACCAAGTTATCTCCTAAAGTTGAAGCAACAACCTTGTCCTGATCCAAACTAGGTGACATGGTGAAAGCAAAGAGCCAAAGCACACACAGCCCCACCCTTTCCCTCTTGAAGATGGAACGTAATAAGGACATCACTTTCTGTTACCTTTAAAAGTGGGGCCATCAATGAAAGGTGGTGAAGGATTGCAACCCCAGATAAATCATTAAAAGCCTTGCATGGCCCATGAAAGTTCCTACAGAAGGGTACCTTTCCATTCTGGCCTCATCCCCTTCTACACAACTTTCCTTCACACTGTGACCACAACCCCAGCACCCTACAAATCTCCTTACCACCATTGCAAATTCTTGGGATAGAGGATAGGTGGTGGGACCCTTGTTTCTACATATTTTCTCTTCATAAATCTTAGGACATATTAATATTAATTCTGGCATGCACTCCAAATAACTTATGTTGAATCATCTCGTAGACTAATGGGTTCTCCCATTTTTAAAACTAACAATTACAATTTTAATCTTTTTAAAAGTAATGTTATTTATTAAAATAAATATAGATCAACTTATACATTAAATCACTATCTAAAAATTAAATTTTATTTATCTATATGACTTAATTTAAGTAAAATAAGTATGTTACTTAATTTTAAAATTTAAACTTATTTTTTATTTTCCTTTAACTCTGGAAAATTGCACATTGGTCATAAAGAGTTGGACTGGCCAAAAATTTTATCCATCTAAAATATAACAACAATGTTTGACCTTCACAACATTTTAAGGTATAAGTTTTAATGGTAGCTTAGAATGGATGTTGGAAAGAGGAGAGGATGCTATGTGAAGAAATAGAGGATATAAGTCGTAATTTTGATGAGTGGATCTGTAAAGAAAAAAGGAGGAAGAAAAAGATGGGAGAGGGAGAGAACTTTCTGCAAACATATGAGAAGAAATGTCTACACAATCGATTATGTTAGTCTATATAATAATTATATTGTCTAAAATAAAGAAAAAATAATTGTTTTTTATTACTATAATCAGTTATGAATCATCCATATAATGGATTATAAGTCCTCCATAATCTATTATAATAATGTATTTTTTTCATTTTTTTCTCTTTTTATTACAACAAAATAATAAGTAATAATTAAAAAAATAATATTAATAAATAACACAAAATAAAACCATCTTTGGTTTTACTCCTTTCTTTTAAATTTTCAATCAAATAATTTCTTTCACCCTTCCTTGCGAAATAAAAAAATTGATTAAACATGTGAAATTTTTTTTATGGGAAAGGAATCAGAGTTAAGTAATGAATTTATAGACGAGATTAAAGCTTTTAAATAAGACGAGGGTAGCTAATTTTATTGAACAAAACAAATAAACATATTTTTGTTTTCTTAAAAAATTAAGCATATAACATCAATTTAACAAGATAAAAATAAAATGAGAAACTGAACAAGTGCTGCATATGACTATAGTTCAACCTCTGAACATACAGATAAAACAAAGATGTCTCTTGTTAAATCATGTTTATCTTTTTGTAGATATTGGTCTGGTAACTTTCCTTAGTGTAGAAATTGATTTCTGACTTCACATAATATGGTTTTATACTTTGTTGAGCATGCTGATTTTCATATGAAGGGTTTTGAATAAGAGGTGGGACCCAGATCATGTGAAACTCAGGCAGTGGCAGTAGGTGGAGCCCAGAGGATTTTGGGGAAGATGTTGAAGGAAAGTGGAAGATGGGGTCCTATCAATCTGACCCAGATTTCATCACGTACAACAATATTGTAATATGCTGTTGTGTTACAATACAAGTTCTTCCCAATAAACTAGTGCTCAACAAACAATAATCCACTGAATCACTGTGAATGTGCAGTGTCTAAGCTAGCAATGGAGGAACACCAATAATGACCAAAAAGAAAGCTCTGGCTATTGACGAGACAACTGAGGCTACTGCAGTCATTTTGGTTATTGCTGCATCTTACAATATCTATAACTCAGATTCTATCAAATATGCAAAAGTATGAATTTTTTCTACAAAAAAAAATTCAGCAAATAGCACTTTATTTTCTGGATTAGGACCGATTACTAATTAGACTTTAGTATTTAGAATTTTATTTTTGGGACAAAATTTGTGAAAGGTATGGAGATCCGATTTTCTGTGATGAGTTTTCTTTTTTCTTTTTTAGGAATAGGAGAGTGAGGGAGGTGTGGAGCAGTTTTTTTTCCGGAAAGTCTAGAGAAATAGTGTAACTTTACAATAAATTTATGTGAGTGGCTAAATTATATTACAAATTTGTACTGCGAAACTATTTGATTGTTTTGAGTCGTAATGACGTTAAACAACTTTAATTTCATATAAATAGATATTTTAAAATTGTAATTGCACGATTTTAATTAAAAAGTTAATATAAAAGTCATACTAGATAATAAAGACTTTAATTGACAATATAAATGTGTTCAACTTTTTAAATTTTATCAACCAAAATTTTAGTTAACAAAAAATTTTAGTCACTAACTTTATAATCTAAATTACACTACAAAAACTTTTTAATTATAAGAACGGGCTTTTTAGTTGGTTATAATAACCTCTAATGAGAAAGTCGTGTACCATGAGTTCTTTCAACCCCGCAAAATTTTATATTTCACATTATATATTTTCGTATTCTCATAATTTTACTCATTTTTACTCATTTTTTCGTAGTTTGTTATTATTTTCATATTTTCATATTTTTATACACCTTTTTTGGTAGCTTTTTTACAGGCTTATAGAGTTTTGTGGTTTTACACACGTAGAGTAGCCTTTGCTCTTCATCTCCAAATATTCTGATATTTATATTTCAAGCTTCATCATCTCAATTGAAGCTCCTAGTATTTGTTTTCATTTTACCTGATTTGGTTTCTCAAAATTGTTTCTCATTTTCCTCATTTCTCACGTCCTAAATCTCCATTCTGAACTACGGAGCGTTTTGGCTCATGGAGGAAGCATTTCGACCAAGGGAGTGTGGTCGAGAGAGAAGTTAACTCTGGAAGCCCCACGGTTCTGATCATAACTTCCTATGCCCTAAGATGCATCTACCTTCTCAGATTCTTTTCTCTCTCTCCCACCATTCCTAATTCCTTTTGCATTCCAAAACCTTAATTTTCTCATGCATGGGCTTTCGCTCTTTCACTAAACAATGCCACGCTGCAAAGCCACTGCCGAAGCACGTTACAATATATTGTTTTTCCCATATTTTATATTTTCAACATCTTGGCTTAGTTGACTTATTTTTTGAATTTTTTTTATTATCTGTGAATTTTAATTTCAATTTTAATTTTTTGTATATTTTTAGTTATTATTATCTGGTGTTGCTATGCTTTTGTAATATATCTAAACTAAAATAAATAAATGCAATAAATTCACAATAGGAAAACATGATAATGAATCAACTTTATAATATATATCTCCATGGTATAAACAAATATTTAATACTTTACCGCAGACTTTGCAAACGTACAATAGATTAGATCCTTGTGAAACTATTACCGAATTTACATTTTGTATGAGCAAAAGTATTTACTAAATAGTTTGGATGCTATGCTTTCTAGTTTCTAGTTAGAAAAAAAAAAACAAATACCTATGATTTATTATAAAAGTACAAAGATCAATGGATGTCTAAATATTAAATTTCGGAGTAGCTCCAACTGAGAGTTTTTAGATGCAGAGATCACTTAACTTAGACCTTAATTATATATTGTTTTTACCGATTGATCTGGTCGCTGGTTGACTCTGGTAACAGATTGTGATTCCGTCTGTCTCTGTTGGAATTTGCTCTTTCCCTGGGATGCTGGAACGCGACTCTGTTTGAAACAGAGGGACCCTACCTATTGAGTGCACTCCGACGATCAAGTCAGTACTGGGCTAAGAAACAATGAGTAAGTAAGCAAATAGTTTCAATCTTAGAAACGATGTACCTTTAGCAGGGATCTCAAGTCCTTTTTATAGACTACTCTTAGGTTACTCCTTGTAACTACCCTTCTCTCACGAGTGCATAATCTTAACAACATGGCCGTCAGGGTACCAACTCATGTACCAGCATCATGGGGCCCATCTGTTCACTGTAGGCGCACTAGCCTTCACGTATCATGCATGCAACTTATCCCCAAAAACCCTAGCATTCTTGGGCCTAGGCGTCTTCAGGGAATATTTACTTGTGCTAGACCCAAATGTACTATACACACCACATGCACTTTCTCGCTGATCAGGCCTTACATATATATGGATTTCAACACACGCATTCCTGGGGCACACTTACGTGGCCCATTAACTCGACCAGACCACCGAGCTGACCTGCTTCACACAGGTGCCGATGTCCGATCACCTAAGCACCGAGCCAAGCACCTGTTAGCCAAAGAGAAGGGTGATTGAAGCTTGTTAGTGAAGAGTGACCCGCTACTAGTAACTGGGCAAGTTATGGGCGAGTACCAGGACAAGGACCCCTAGATGGTCGCGTATTTAAAGTATGTCATGCTCTTAAAAGAGGCCTTCGCTGCGTTTGAGTTGGTGCACGTTCCCAGGGAATAGAATGCCCGACAGAGGACAGTTAACTAGGAAACCTTAAAAGTGTCCAGGACCACCACAGGCTGCACGAAAGAGGTCTAGCAGGTGAGTGTCTTCGAGGGCGAAAGAAGAGGTCATCGGTCGTTGACTCAGGAAATGTTGAGGGTACCCAAGATAAGTGCATACGACTTGTTAGTGGGAGAATCGTCGGACCTTTTCCTGGTCGATATAGGTGAAATCTGGATGACACCCTATATGCGTTACCTTGCCGATGGCCTACTCCCACAGGAGCCAACGGAGGCCAGAATCGTTAAGAAGAATGCAGGCAGATATACCCTGGTAGATGGAAAGTTGTTTAGGCATGGCTACACTCACCCTATCTTGTCCTATGTGAGTGGTGAGCAGTGCACACGTATCATGGTTGAACTCCATGAAGGTATCTGTGGGAGTCACATCGATGGACGAGCTCTCTCATCAAAGGCTGTTTGAGTAGGGTATTATTGCCCGACCATGAGGGAGGACTACACGAGGTACGCACAGCGGTGAAAACAGTGCCAACAGCACGCCAATTGGTATCATGCGCCTCCGGAGGAGTTGTGATCGATCCACAACCCATGGCCTTTCCACACATGGGGGATTGACATCCTGGGTCTGTTTCCCTTAGCAGTTCGTCATATGAAGTACCTGGTAGTAGCCATTAAGTACTTCACCAAGTGGATAGAAGCCGAGACTATCGCACAAATCACAACCCACAAGGATCAACACTTTGTATGGAAGAATATAATTTGTCGTTTTAGAATCCCAAAGCATTTGGTGTCTGACAATGGCACCCAGTTTGCAAGTCAGCAGCTTGGCAAACTATGCACATAGCTCGGCATCAAGCAGGTGTTCGCCTCGGTAAAACACCCCCAGACGAATGGGCAGGTCGAATATGCTAACCGAGTCCTGCTCAGAGGCCTAAAGAGGAGACTGGAGAAAGCCAAAGGAACTTGGGCAGATGAAGTTCCTAGAATTGTGTGGGCCTACCACACCACTCCCCAATCCTCCACCAAGGAGACACCTTTTAGCTTGATGTATGGGTTTAGGGTTTAACGAATGCCATGATCCTCGTCGAGATCTAGGAAAGTTCACCACGATTCCAGAGCTTCGTGGTCGAGGAGTCTAACGAGGAAAGGAGGGTAAACTTAGATCTGCTCGACGAGGTCAGAGAGGAAGCACGCATCAAGGCCGAAGCCTTGAAGAGAAGGGTGGAAGTTGAAACCTCGTCAGTTCCAGGTCGTTGACCTAGTAATGCGAAAGGCTCACCCCTATCAGTTGGAGAATAAGTTGTCTCCTAAGTGGACTGGCCCATTCCGCATGATCGAGGTTCTCGGAAACGGAGCGTATAGACTCGAGACCTTGGAAGGCGAGATTATTCCCCAAACATGGAATGGGGCCAATCTTAACTTTTATTTTAGTTAATTATGATATTGTATGCAATATGAACGTTTAGCTACTGTTTGTTTTTCCAGATAGAAACGCGCGAAAATACTATTTAGTAAGAATTGTGAGGAAAGTGTGAAATTCAAAAAAAAAAAACACGTTAATCGAGAAAGAATCGTTGCTTAAACTTTCAGTTTAAAACAGCGAAGAAATGCGGAAAGTTGAAAAAAAACTATTTTTAATAGATTAATCTTTTATAATATAATTTACTTTTATTAATAATTACATTTTGTAAATAAATAATTAAAATGATAAATAAATGTTAATGTTTTATTTTAAT
>Ga0123342_1003917_pt1 | contig 23354 bp, 14 predicted proteins | sample Turbeawhitnodule_FD_89960 | JGI IMG/M metagenome (GOLD analysis project Ga0123342, IMG submission 89960) | Root nodule microbial communities of legume samples collected from Mexico - Turtle bean Mexico white nodule | ecosystem: Host-associated > Plants > Roots > Nodule | place: Mexico: Nepantla... | reverse complement strand
GGACTGCTATAATTCGTATGTGTAGGGGGGGTCGGTGCAGGAATGAAGGTTTCAATTGGAGAGGGTGTGATTTGAAGGGTGCCGTGGGGAGCAGCTTGGAAAACTGGTGAAGAGTGTTAGGATATTTTAGGTGTTGCCGTGCTGTTCTTTGGAGTGCAGTTGGGTGTTGGGTGCTGTTATTTTATTGATTCAGTCATTTGGTTCTTTTATAAGTGGCATGGATATATACCTATTTTTCATCCCAACTTGTGATGAACAACTCAAATTTTATCTTGGCATCATATAACAAAATCATGCTTAGATTCATTTGCTTTAAGAGCAGATTGTGCTATAAATCTAGGACGGATATAAGCCACTCTAAAGGGCATACTTTTCAGGGAAATGCAGCATTCAAAGAAAGGCAGTGGAGTAAGGCACTCAGTTACTACACCGAGGCCATCAAATTGAATGGGACGAATACAACGTACTACTGCAATCGAGCAGCTGCTCATTTAAAGTTAGGATGGTATGAGGTTTATCATGTTTTTCAATTGGTACAGTGATATTTTGCACCGTTTCTGTCTTATTGGTATTTACCCTGTGAAGTTATGCAGCTTTCAGCACGCTGCAGAAGACTGCAGCAAGGCAATATTGCTTGATAAAAAGGTGAGAAAATGGGCATGAGAATGTCACAGTGGCTATGGAAGTTTTTCCCAATGTATTATTATAGTTGTAGTTATTATAATTTTTAAGCTATAATAATATCCAATCCTTGGAATGGAGTCTTACTAAGTGTCATATCTTCTAATATTTATTTTTATAGTGCTGGTCACACCCTCTTACCTGTGATAGATATCTGTCTTATGCAGAGAAACTCATCATAGGTGCTTGCTTTTGTGTAGTTTGATAATGATTGATTTGGCAATTTAATTCCTATATTTTCTATGATTCCTTTACATTATGAAGCCAGCTAAATTTTTGCAAATATTTACAAAATGAATCTGCTTTGTTAAGAATAGTGCATAATTTATTTCCATGCAGAATGTGAAGGCATATCTGCGACGTGGAGCTGCTAGAGAATCACTACTATGTTATGAAGAGGCACTTGAAGGTAAGTCTTGATTGTTTTGCAAATGTATTTGACTTCCACCTATTTTAATTCTATTAAAATCATGGATTCATTCCGTGACACTGGACAATGTCGAGGCAACATACGGCTTGTTGAGGCTTGTCTTGGTTGGATTCTTGCATTGGTGTATGGTTCATTGTTGCGACAGTAGTTGCCATGTTTGCAGCAGCACTTGTTTACTTATTCGTGGGTCATTTGTCTTCCTAGTACTTTCATATATTTAACGCTGTTTCTCTCACTGTCTCATTTTTTTCTTGTTATGCAGATTTCAAGCATGCTCTTGTTCTTGAACCACAAAACAAGGATGCTAGCCTAGCTGAGAAAAGACTTAGAAAATTGATGAGTTAACACTTGGTGTGTTTTTTTCTCCCTTGGTCTCCCCTCTTCAATATAATGTTAATAGCGTTGAAAATATGTACGTGATTATGGTTCCATTCTTGCACTGACCCCACTTTGGGGTGAAGGAAAAGAGAAGAGATGAGCCACTATTGATGAGGTGATTCATTTATCTCATTCTGTGCATATCTTGTAAGAAATCTTATCCAACCCTGTTTAATTATGCTTACAATTTTGGATCTACATTCATGAGAATGGTGTAGTTGCCCCCTGTACATGTTAAGCGAATAGTGCAGCAGCTTATTTACTTTGCCTTATAGGTGTTGTTTGCTTCTTCTTACGAAGGAAATGTTACTCATTTTTTAGTATTTTTTATAACAAAGAAAACCTACTTGAGGTGCTGGGTGTTAATTAAATAATTCACACCAGTTCCTCAACCAATGTGATTGTAAGAATACATTCATATTTTTTAAAAGTTACCCTCAACTTCTGATATATTTAATGAATGTTAATGCCTCATAAGTTAAACCTTTCACGCTGCATTTAATAATATGATTCTCAATGACCTTATTGTACAATACTCAGATCCCGTTTTTAAATTTTGCACAAACACTCATTTTATAAATGCATTATGGTTAAAATTAGAATAAAATTGAAATTAATAAAACATTAATTACAAAGGTACTACTTATTTGTGATTTAACATGTTTATATTTCATTCAATAGATCCAAACTGATTAATTTCAAAGTTTCAATTTATTGCTTGATAAATCAGCTTTTAAACATGAGCCAATGAAGTATAATGTGTAGCCAAACATGCTATATGGAACATACTATATCAATTAAGTAGTTTTATCTCATTTTTCCAAAAATTTCTACTCTACCTACTTAGACCAATCACTAAACCTATACCTAATAACGAGTTTTAAAAGTGAAAAAAACAATATTAGAAGAAAGTTAAGAGAACTCTAATACTTACCATGCTAGCCTAATGTTTTTTCTTAATTAATAATTTGAGTTTGTTCTTTATTTTAATAATATAAGAAAAAAACTAAAATTGAAATTCATTATTTATATTTCCAAATAAAAAGTGAGTTGTGTAGTTATCAGGTTAAAAATTAAAAATTTCTTGGAGACTATACTCTCTTTAATTTCTTAATAGTAAATACACTCACATGTCTTAAAAGGTAAAAGAAAAACTTGTCCTTCACGCACACAGATCAACCCACAAGTAAATTCATCCATTACAAAAATTAAAAATAAAATAGGTCAAATAAATTCAATTAATTTTATAAATAGTTAATGATGAAGTTATTATTTCTCTGAAGTCAATAGATCCTTCTATCAATATTTAAAGATTAAGCTTATAATTAAGTTTTTCATGAACTCACCTTTTAAATTTTTTTTCAAAAATATTGTTTAAATGTTTTACAAAATTTAATTTTTGATTTTTTTTTAAAAATGTTTAGTTGTTTTGAAATTATTTTTGTGACTGAATTTGGTATTCATCCATACAAAAAATATTAATGGAGGAATTCTATCAAAGTTTTATTAAATGCATCATACTGAATTAGATTTTGCATAAAAAAATGTAATAAGATATCTTTCATCCATTATCATCCAAAATAAACTACCATTAACATGTCTTATTTATTTTTTAAAATTGCGCTAGATGTTTTTCACAGTTAACAATACAGTCATCAATGGGTTATAACAAGGAAGTAAAATAATGTCAAATAATTAAAAAAAAATAGTTTTCATAGGAAATAATACTGTAGTTATCACTTTCTTTTACAGTAGTCCAATATCAGTGACTTCATAGCTTCATACATAATAGGAAATAAAATCTTAAATCTTTGGCATATCAAGCTCTGGAGTGGCGTGAATATAAGTAAAAACGTAAATTGATAGCTGATAAAAAATAATTTAATTAGATAAATTTATAATATTCTTTTTAATCACTTTTATACGTACTAATTACCAATTATTTTTTATGTTAATTTAGTACGAATATATCAATGAGATGCTTACTCATTTTTTGTGTGCAAGTGAGTCTATTAAGCTGAGAGCATCTGGTTCTTACTGCTATCATAGTGAGAATAAGGATCAGAACCATATCTTTCTTAGACGACGTAAATTTGATAAGGAATTCTTAACACATTTTCTTTTTCTCCTCTTTATGACTCCTTAACAACTCACTGTTATGGAATTATTCTAAGTCCAGTATTCATATGTTGACTAATTATAACTAGAGAATAACTAAAGAGAGTTTTAAAATTACATTGTATCACATTAGAGTTATAAACGTGTTTTTTACAAAGAAGTTATCAAATTAACATTTTTCTTTCATAAATACACTAACCTTAGCAAACACTAGTTAAAAGTAAGCATCTGCCAACTTTTTTATTCTATGTTTCTCTCTTTTTTCAAAAGACAAAGTTAATGCATGCACGCTTTCTGGGGGGCCTCACTTTCTCATTGTCAATTATGTACAACACAATTTTCAGCTTTCAACTTAGAAAAAGTTTACTTAACGTCTAGGTAAGCATGAACACATGGTGAGAGTTGGGAGCGTATGAGTCTGCATCATAAATTTTGATGCTGCCCACATGCTTGGCCTAGGAAAAACTACAGTTAATTAGCCATGGAAGCTACATCTAAATGCAGAAGGTACAGAAAGAGTGTTTTATCTCCCACAAATACATCCATGAATGGTTGCTATGCGTCCAAAAATATCTCTAGTTTTCTGTCAAACGGAGAAGCAAAAGTTTCCTGTAGATGTTGCAAAGAAGAGTGTCACTGCTTATTGCCCTCAAGAACAGTCTCATCACACTTCAGCAATTCAACTTTGGAACAACATAGTTCAAAGCAAGAATGTGGAATATGCCGTCCAGTGAAAAAATTTGGAACCAGATTGTTGAAACTTGGTAATCTAGGAGGTTCAAACAAAAATGAAAATTTTCTGAGTGGCTCATTATCTCATTCAATGCCCTCTTCCTCGGCCTTTCCCAGCACTGGCAGGTATAATAAACGAGCGGTTCTCTGTGGAGTTTCTTACAGAAAGAAATTCAGGCTCAGAGGAATCATTAATGACATTAGGAACATGAAGGAACTGCTCATCAAGAATTTTGACTTTCCAAATGAGTGCATACGAATCCTCACTGGTATCTCTAGAAATTTGTTATTTGTTTCTGTTCATTTGATGGATTTCACCATATCTGTCTAGTTTGTATTAATGCTTCACAAAGTCAGTCTGAAAGCACGCAAATACAGTAATTTGATACTTTACAGTAGGAACAAAATATTTCTTAGATTATCTATAGATATTGAATTAAAGTTTTAGTTCACAGCTGCTCTGAAAGTTGGTTAATACGAATGAAATTACTAATACAGCTTATGTGTTGTTGTACCACTAAATTGTTTCTTGAGAAGTATCTCATACCTGTTTTCAGTCCCATTGTGCCACAAAATTTTCTCATTTCAAAACTGAATGAATATTGCAGAACATGAGCAAAATGCAAATTTGATACCAACGAAACACAACATAATGGAGTCCTTAAGGTGGCTGGTGAAGGACTGTGAGCCAGGAGACTCATTAGTCTTTTACTTCTCGGGACACGGTTCTCAGCAGCCAGATTTCAAAGAAGATGAAATTGATGGGTTTGATGAGACTCTTTGTCCTGTTGACTATTTGATAGAAGGAATGATCATTGACAATGAAATAAATTCCACCATAGTTTGGCCACTAAAGAAAGGTGTCACACTTCATGCTATTGTTGATGCTTGTCATAGCGGAACAATTCTTGATCTATTGTTTGTCTATAATCAAGAAAGGTAAGTGCCTTTTTTTTTGTTTTCTGCCATATGAATTTTCCACTTTCCATTGACCACAACCCCATTAAAGGAATTTGAATTTGCATGGTGTATGGTTGTAGTGGGATGTGGGAGGATAACAAACCCCCTTCAAAAGAACCCATAAGAAAACATTCAAGTGGTGGATTGGCAATTTGTCTTAGTGCATGTGAAGATAATCAGACAGCTTCTGATAGCTCTGTAAGAATGTTTTGGATTTTTATTTTGACAATGCAATGTAGATGGATCCTCATGGTGGATTTTGACCAACCTACATAGGTTTTTGGTGGAAAGGGAATGAATGGTGTTTTGACTTATCTTTTCACAAAAACAATCAGAGAATACCCTGGAATAACTTATGGTCGTCTCCTACAAAATATGCATGAAGAGATTAAGAAGATCAACCGAAGCAGATGCAATAACCTCATATGCCAACCTATCTTCAATCGTAAAATTCCACAGGTTCTATTCCATCACCATTAGTTGTGTTCTGTGTTGAGGCATACAAGAAATATCCAAATAATATATAGTGTTTGTTTCCTCAATTTATCAGATGTTTTCAAATTTGTCAGAAATTATGATATTGTATGAATCATGTTTCTTATATAAATATATAGCATGATTAGTGATTTTATAATTATCAATAAATTTTAATTCATAAAAGTAAACATATATTAGAATGTGTTCAAAACTATGTTAGAACACTCCTCTTTCTAAAAGTAGATGCTAATTGGTCATATTGCATCAACAGCCATGTCTGAAAATTGCCATGCATTATTTATTAAATATATAGTTTTTTTCATGATGAAACTGAATACATATTGCAGGATCCTCTTTTATCATCATCAGAGAAATTTGATGTCTCTAGGAAAAAGTTCACCTTGTGAGATCATTAAGTTTGAAAAGACAATCCTGCTATGAGTTAATTGGTAGCAGGAACTTGAATTCAGCATCTCCACTTGTTTTAATAATAATATGAATGAGTATTTGTTTTCAACTTCAAGCTTAACACCAATGATTGTGGTGTTGAAGAATATCAGCATTTTACTTTCAGTAACTGTAGTGACCTATTGGAATCACTCTGCCAAAAGTGAATTTAGATGGTTGATCAATCATTTTGGAATATTATCTTACAAAATAAATAACAATTGGATCTGACACATTTTAGTAGCATACGATTTTTTACCATTGATTGGTGAAAACTGTTAGATAGAATTCTTGACATATGACATGATTCCTTTAACTAATTTGATTTGGAATTTTAAACAGATAATTTGTTTTTATAAAAAGATTGAATCTAGTATGATAAAAATAAGTTGTGTGAATAGAAAATTTTTAAAGAAATTAAGAATTTAAAAGAGTAATTTGATTTTAAAATTATATAATTTTAAATTCTACGTCATAATTTATATAATTTTTATTTTTTAATTTGTTATGCGTTTATATTCAATGCTTAATTATGGAGTCTTAATTTTTATATATTATGTTTTGTTAAATATATAAAAGTATTCAAAATATATATATATATATATTTTGTTTTATTTTCTTATTTTTGAAATTATTTTAAAATTTAGATAAATTAACCCAATTAACTTACCCCGGGACAAACATGTTAATATTTTGAAAATAACATTTTAAGTAAGTGGAGTCTAACTAACCCATTTAAAAGGTGGAGACAAGGTAAATTGAGTTCAACGACCTAATTTAGCTTGTTTGGATAAGTATAATTGTAATATGTATGGATTGGGTTATTATGAACATATTTGACATGGTTTTAATTTCAGTTATAGAACTTTTAATGTGGATGAGCTTCAACATAAACTAAATTATTTTTAGAAGTTAGATCATATAACAATAATTTATAAAACTTATAATGGTTTATTTTTCACTAAAAGAAAATAGACCATTAACTCGGTCAAAAGTTAACTTAACAATACTAATTAGTTAACATCTCACTGTATTGAACTCTAAAATCATAATCATGATGTTATTTGAATGATATGGCGTATGAGAAATTATGCTAGATTTTATGATAAGATTGATGTTTCTAGGGCTATTAATTAAAGATTTAACTTGTCTAGTGGGAAATTCGTTTAAAGCTTCAATGAATAATGATATGTTGGATTTCATAGAAATTAAAAGTTTTTTTGTATTAATACTAGTACTGGTAAAGTCTTTTTTTCTGTTAAATTAGAGTTTCCTTCACTAGGTTGAGTTAAAATTAACACTGATGAAACTATTAAAGGATATCATAGTGTTGGTACTTGTAGAAGTATTTTTTGTGGGAGTATGAAAAAATTTATTGGTATTTTGTGTACGTTCTTAAAAGTTGCTTTTAAATTATACAGTAACTCTATCAAATACTCGTAAAAAGATATTTATGAAAAGGTTTATTCAACCGAATGAGATAAGAAGAAATAAGAAAACTATATTTCATTGGTTCCTTATTCCTGATTCTTGATTAACGGTAATCTGCATTCGACAAATAAAAAACAAGCAAGTCGATATATTCACTCTCCACTTGGAAAAGCAATCAGAATCCTATTCTGAATTCGATCACAGAAACATTTGAAAAAGCAATTATATATAGTTTCCTTCATAGTTTGTATTACCTTCATTCTTTCACCATTCCATAACAGCTTCTTCAATCACAGAAAGGTGAAAGAAATGGCAAGTAGAGAAGAAAAATGCATCCACTGTGGAATTGTACTCATGGTGCCAGCAGAGGTGAATGTGTTTGAGTGTGGAGTGTGCCATGGAATCACCCAGATTAGACCCTCCACAGGTCCCTGGAGTCAAGCCTACAACTCCTTTCATAGTTTCACAGGTCGTTTCAGAGGGTTTTTAAATACCATAAGGAGTACTAGTGGTGGTTCTTATGGGCCAAATAGTTATGGCTTTTATCCTCAACCTCACTCACTAAGGCCATCATTCCATGTCTATGGCTCAAAGCGAGCTGTGGTGTGTGGAATTCGCTACCATGGGAAGAGTTACAGGCTCAAAGGCTCCATCAACGATGCAAAATGCATGAAATACTTTCTCATTAACCACTTTGGGTTTCCCAGTGACTCCATTCTCATGCTCACAGGTCTTCCTATACACTTTTTTATCATACTAGGTTTACTTCTTATGCATTTACAAAGTTTCTGCTATGCTTTCTATACCCAAAAATTATGTATCATGAAAAAGGTTTTAATTAAAACTAGTTAATCCGCGTATGTGTAGAAACAAAACTCATCATTATAGATAAAAATATAAAGACTGTTTTACCAAACTGTTAGTAAAATCAAAGAAATATCATCACATAACTTTTCAGAGTTTTAAAGATGTACGTGATTTGTTTGTAGATGATAAGGAGGAGAGAAACCCGCAAAGGATTCCTACGAGATATAACATTCTGGTGGCGATGAGGTGGCTGCTACAGAATACACAGTCAGGGGATTCACTGGTGTTCCACTTCTCTGGACATGGCACTCAGGAAATCAACATGGATGGGAACGAAATTGATGGGCTTGATGAAGCAATATGCCCCGTTGATTACGAACAGGAAGGGAAGATAATCGATGATGAGATCAACACTGCAATTGTTAGGCCCTTACCACGTGGAGCTAAACTTCATGCAATTGTCGATGCATGCCACAGTGGGACTGCTCTTGATTTATCTTTTCTCTGCAAGATGAACAGGTCAGGTTTGGGAATATGCTTGCTTTCTCAACTTCAATTTGTGAGTTGAATAATCTTTGTGTGATGCAGGGAAGGGTGTTACTCGTGGGAAGATCAAAGATTTGGCAGAGCTAATAAAGGTACAAATGGAGGGCTAGCTATTTCGTTTTCAGCTTGTGAAGATGGTGACACCTCCATGGATACTTCTGTACGTAATATGTTTTTCCCAGTAATTCCATAGAAAACAGTTAGAGAATGAAAGATTGATGAATATTGGTGTGTAGGCCTTAAGTGGCAGTGAAGCTACTGGTGCATTGACTTATAGTTTCATCCAAACGGTGCTAAACGAACCTGGTCTGAGTTATGGTCGGTTGCTGAGTGGCATGCGTTCAACCATTCGTGGGACAAAAACAGGCATAGTGCAGTTAAATGGTCCAATTGCTTCCCTGTTAAACAGATTTCTTGGCATGGAACTAAGACAAGTAATACTTTCTCTCTTTCACACATTATTATAACTATATAGTAAATAACTACAATTTCACTATACTATTTCACTAACTGGGTGCAAACCTCAATCTATGAGCTAGTTTTATGGGATTGAGTTAGGCTTAAAATTCATTTTTTAATATGGTATCAGAGTCATTTCGAGCCTATCTTAGTGAGTGTTTGTCCTGAACCTATCGTGTCACCCGCTATCGGACCACCCATAATATATAGTCTCATGCACGAGTTGGCAGTCTCGGCGTTAGGGGTGTGTTGGAGATCCCATCGACTAGAGATTAGAGTCTTTCATAATCTATAATTAGGTGCAAACCTCACAGTATAAACCGGTTTTATGGGGTTGAGTTAGACTTAAACTCCACTTTTTAATAATAATCATGTTAAGGTGACACAGTTTCAGAGTTAATCTGATTACATTGACATCAGTTTAAATATATAAAAGTTATTGTAAAATTAAAGCTGAATGTTAAAAAATGGGATGTATGAAATTAGAATTATAAATGGTTTCTACTTGGATTTGCAGGAACCACAACTATCGTCTTCTGATATGTTTGACGTCTATGCAAGTCGTTTTGTACTGTGATCGCTAATTGTCGTCAGATAAAATAATTGAGATTACATTACTCAATTTTTTTTACATATGGTGAGAGTTTTCTTGTGAATTTTCTGTGAAAATTTATATTAATCAAGTTTTTTTATGATTTTTTTGTAAATTTAATAAATGCGCATAAAAAATTGTAGTATTGTTAATTATAAGCTAGTAACAGTGGGAGAGATTAAATATGAAGTATTGAAAATAAATTTAAAAAAGTAATAGAGATTTGTAAGGATGATAGATTTTTTTTATGGGAAATGGCAACTCAACTTCATGTCGATTTTGAACATGGAAGTGAGCCAGATTGATAATCCTTAACATATAAATCACGTTGATCTATCTTTCTAACCACTTAACTATAGGAATATTATGAGTGTATTTTGTAAAAATAAAAATTAAGTATACCTTATTTCATTAATTCATAAATTAGTTTAATCAATAATATAAAATATATTAAAACAATTATTTTAAATACTTTTAGGACAAATAATAATAATAATAATAACTTCTACTTTATTTAGTTTTTATTATTATTATCCTTCGTATCTTAATGTCTTTTTTTTATCTTTAGTCTTTTACCTATTATTATGTTTTTTTAATTTTATAAAAAAATTATTGCATCATTTTAGTATTTTAGGTATTTTTTTTAAAAAGTTATGTAATTTAAATTAAAAAAACTAACATTACAAATGAAAGTTATTATTGTTTTATTATATGATGTTATGTGAAATTTACATACATTAAAAACTTTAAAATGAATTTTTAAAAATTAACATATTATCTAAAAGAAATAAAAATTTAAAAATAATTTAAAATAAATAAAAATTAAATTAAATTAATACTTATTACACCAACTAATTTAAATAAATTTATTTATTGAAATAAAAAATAAACTCTATTGGCTAAGGCGATGTAAATACAACAACAAAAAATTAAATATAAATACATTGTTGTCCAAGATCCACGCAATAAGCAACAAGATCACATTGCTACAATAAAAATAAATAAATAAATAAAATTATACACAGATAATATTTGAGTATTAATCCAGCTGAGGCTACGTTTTAAAAGTAATTACAAAATTCATTTTATTTGCATATCTGACCCACACACACTGCCTTTTTAATTATTATTTTATTTGATCTTCATTAAATGTGATTTTAGAGTGGGTTTGAACTAAGTTATTTATTTGGCAAATTCTCCCCTCCACCTTCGTACCTTTCTGATATACCTTCATATAAATGGTTAAAAGTCAATTTTAATTTTTTTTTTAAATTTTAAACAATTCTAAATCAATCATAACTCCACATTTTTATATGTATCCTTATATTTCCTTGCAACCACAATACTTTCATCATTTTTCAGTTATAACGTTTGAAAATTCCATTATTTGATCATGTGTGATATGATTGACAAAAAAATTCGTTGTATTCGACATTTTCCAATGTAAAGATAATTTTTTAGTTTTATACTTTATTTTTGTAATTTGCTGTTTTCTTTTTCTAAGTTTTATACTTCAAAAAATAAAAAAAAATAAAAAAAATAAAAACACCATAAAATTTACCTTAAGAACCAATTCATCACCACCTACTATCATTCACTACAAACAACCATAACCACTTAAAAAACAAAAAAAAAATACACCCTACTCTCCATCATACTCATAAGGATATTATTAAAATTAAAAAAAATATAGAAATACACTAAAATTTGCTTCATTTATTTTATGCCTCCTACCTAACATTTTTGTGGGATAGTTAATCTGCATTTTTCGTGTAATGAGTCATCTTATTTATTTTTATACAATGTGATACTTTCTTGAATTCATATCAAGGTATATCAATATAAAATGCTATAAAAACATATACCATAAAACTTTCATGATCTGACATGATAAATATACATGTAGTATCTATTGTATACCAAAACGTGCATATCTTAACATATAATTTGATCCTCTTTATGAGAAAAATAAATAATCATATATAATATGATTCTCGTGATCAAACGTTTTCTTTTCATATTCTTACTTTGAGAACGTGTAACCAATGGTTATTATATATATTTTAAAATGATTTTCATACCCGAAAAATATTATTTTCATTGCAATAAGATATTGGTGGGTTTATTTGGTAATATAATAATTCCATTTTCTTCATATTCATGGCGGCAAGTAGACTTAAATGGTACTTCACAAATCCAATTTATGTTTCCTTACAGATTTTACACGCAGATTTCGTGCATCCTGTTTAGAAGTTGATCATACTTTATCGAAATATTATTAGACAACTTTTTTTAACACCTAGATCATAAAAGACTTTAACATGAAAGTCAAGATTTTAAATTTTAAATAAAATTATAAACTATAAAAAATAAATAATGATTTTATTTCAAAAATAACTTTTACATTAACAATTTTTTTATAATAAATTGTTTATAAAATTCTTACATTATGAAATTTTTTAAAAATATATCATAACCTGACTTTAATTAAATTTATTTACAAAATTATTAAAAAACTATATCATCGTACTTACTTACTATGCAAATCTTTTCACACCTAAAAGTCAAATATATATTTAATTAAAGCTTTTCTTGCATCGTGCCACGACTTCAAGCAAGCTAAATCACATAAGGGTTTACAAATTAGATGAAATATTAAGTTTAAACATAACTAACTATCTATAATATTCGGCAGGTTCATTTCAATACAAAATGGTTACTTATATAACTTTATGTTAGGTAGCTTATATATTTTCTAATTAGATTAATACAACAAAGTTGTTAACTTTGTTTTTATTTATTTATTTAGGAAAACTTTGTCTCTCTTCCTTATATTTTACGAGTGTAATAGTTTGTTGTATATTTTATTATAGATTACCAATTTTATATAGTTCTCATGTGTTCTTTATATTGTTGAAAAATATTTATAATTTTTAAATAAATTACACTGACATTCTCTAATGGTGTCTTAATTTTTTAAAATTATATAAAATGTCTCATTTATTTTAAAATATTTAATTATTATCTTTTCACATTAGACACACTTTTTAAATTTTAAAAATATTACACTAAAAGATCATTATAATTAAAAAAAAACTACTACTAATTATGAGGAACAAAATAAAGATATTAATATACCTATATCAAAAATATATATTTGAAGAGTTACACACTACAAGCTCATGCGTGAGATAACATATTATGAATGATTCGATAACAGCCCGATAGTGGGTGATCTGATAGGCTCGAAAATGGCTCTGATACCATATTACAAAGTGGACTATAAGCCTAACTCATCCCATAAAACTAACTCATGGAGTGAGATTTGCATCCACTTATATACAGGGGCTTAAAATTCTTTTTAAAATGTTAACCAATAGTATAATGCATATCATAAAAAAGTTTGTGTAAAAGAGTGTTTTTTTAAAAATAATTTGTTAAAGAATATATAGAATAATCATCTTCTTTTTTTTAGTTTCTTGATATTGCATACAATTCCATATTTTGTTAAGATTTAAAATCTCTTAAAAGAAAAAATGATATAATATTTCTTAAACAATTAGAACGTTAAAGCAATGTTTATTAAAAGAATTGAAAGAGTTAATATAAGGATGGGAGAGGTATGAAGAAAAAGTGAACTAAACATGAATAGGTGAAGTGTTATATACTCTTGATGTTATTGTGCCTTCAATTTTACAAATGCCTTCTGTAACACGTTCTTGTGCACTTAAAAATGGTTTGATTTTGTGTAACAGCAGCTTTTACACGATAATGCAAGGAAAACCAGATCCCTCCGCCACCTACCCTCTGTCATATGCACAATCAAACATGATATTGATGGAAACCCCCAATTGCAGTCCTGCTCCTTTGATTATGCAGTCCAACCATGAGTTTGTTGCCACTGTTGAGGAAGAAAGAAACACAAGTACTAAGAGAAAGGAAGAAAGGATCTTCCTGACATGGGAAGATTTGCAGGTCACAGTTCCAAATGGAAGGAAAGGTAGGAAAGCAATTCTTAAGGGTCTAACTGGTTATGCCAAACCAGGGCAACTCTTGGCAGTAATGGGTCCTTCTGGCTGTGGCAAATCCACACTTCTTGATGCTTTAGCAGGTAAATGCATATTAATTCTATTTTCTTCGTACAATTGGAATATCATTGAATCCTCATATCATTGGTAAATGCATACTATTAATGTCAGCTAATGTTAAATTTATGGATATTATCACTTCCATGTAGTATCATTCATGAAGCATATTAACATGTAGGTTCGTTGTTATGTTTTGGTTTTACAAGTTTTACTTAATTCATTTAATTTTTACTGATAAAAAAAAATATGTAAGGTGTTGGTGAAACATTAAAAGACTGCATAAAACTGAGTTTTTTTTAAGGAGATAGAGTGAAGATTTAACAATATAGACATATTATCATCTCTAATTCAAATATTTTATCCATTATATATATATATATATATATATATATTACTCAATTATTTTATTGAATTCCTAACAAAAATAACATCAATAAAAATATAAAAAATAATCATAGTTGAATTATAATAATATAAAATGAAGGTGATAATAATAATAATAATAACATTAGAATAATTTCATAAATTTATAATTGAGTTTTAATTTGAAGTGTATTAGCTTTAATATTAACTCAATTTTCAATAATATACTAATTAACAACTATAAATATATTTTATTCTTTAAAGTGTGCATCATTATATTTTAGAAAAGTTAAATCCTTCTAAATAACTTTTACGTGGTAGATATTTGAGGAAGTAATACTCGTTTTTTTAATAAAGTTTAGTTTAATTCATTTCTACCGGACAATTTTTTGGACTGTTAATTAATAAAAAAATACATTTATAAAATATAATTTCAAAATATTAACAATATATATCAATACTCTTCAACCACTTGTGTAAAATATTAACTAGTTGTTTTCGTTCGGAAAGAAGCTTGTTCATTCATTTATGGAACAAACCTACGAGAAGGTTAAAATAAACAATTACTCTATAGTTTTACACAATTCGATTATTTTTATAGAGTTTTATTTTTTGAACCTTCTTCTCCATAGCTAAACGTATTTGAAATTTCTTTCTTAATGGCTATTATTTCAATAATTAAAACCATATGAAATTATTAAATTTTATAAAAATAAAATTAAACTTAATTGATGTCTAATATGAAAGTTTAAAAAAAAACTTACTTTAATGGTGTGGAAAAACCTAAAAGTTAGAATATTAAGAAAATAGTAAAAATATGTAATCACTCATGACTATGTGATAAATTTAATATTATTTTATCTCTACTTCCTCTCATTTCTCTTTAGAATTATAAGAATTATTTTTCGAATTAAAATTTGTGTTTAAAAACAAACTATTTTCAAACCATTCACTAAAAGAAAATCATGAAATAGAAACTAATTTTTAATAACAAAAAATAATTAGTTGTTATAGTGACTAAATTAGAAAACATTTTAGAAACTAAAAAAATTTTGATTTCTAAATTAGTTTCTATTATTGTTAAATAGTTATCTAATTAGCAACCAAGGCTTTTGCTACCAAATTTAGAAACTAAATAATTTGTAGATAATTAGATACCAATTTACAAACCATTTAATAATAATAGAAACTAATTTAGAAACTATTTTTTTTGTACTAAAATGGTCTCTAATTTAATTATTATAACAACTAATTATTTTTTTTTTTAAAATTGGTTTCTAATGTTTTTCTTGTAGTTATTATTTTGAATGAAAAAAATGTGGAGGATGTTTAGTTTAATCCTTTTGAAAAATCTGCAGGAAGACTGATTTCAAGCTCAAAGCAAACAGGGAAAATTCTAATTAATGGCCATAAACATGCACTGGCTTATGGAACATCTGTAAGTGAAATCCCTCAAAGGCTTTTGTTTGAAGAAAAGGCAAGAACATCCCAGGAACCACTATTTGAAGGAAATTCAATCTCATTAATCTCTTTTTCTTACCTTGTGAAACCAGGCATATGTAACACATGATGATGCTGTTGTATCAACATTGACAGTAGGAGAAGCAGTGTACTATTCAGCTCATCTCCAATTTCCAGACTCAATGTCCAACAGAGAGAAGAAAGAGAGAGTAGACTTTACAATCAGACAAATGGGTTTACAAGAGAGCACTGACACAAGGATTAAAGGGAAGGGTTCTAAAGGCCTCAGTGAGGGCCAAAAGAGGAGACTAGCCATTTGTATTGAGATTCTTACAAGTCCCAAACTTCTCCTTCTTGATGAACCAACTAGTGGCCTAGACAGTGCAGCTTCCTACTATGTCATGAGCCGAATTGCAAGCCTAAAGATAAGAGATGGCATCGAAAGAACAATTGTTGCATCCATCAGCCTAGTAGTGAAGTTTTTGAGCTATTTGATCATCTTTGTCTTCTGTCTTCAGGCGAAACAGTATATTTTGGCACCACTTCTGCTGCAACCGAGGTTAGTAGCTGAATTAGTCATAAACGTTGTATATAATTAAGAACAAATTCATTTGAGATAATAAATTGTAATTAATTGTATTCTTGATTGAATGTAGTTCTTTGCTTCAAATGGCTTTCCTTGTCCATCTCTCCACAACCCTTCTGATCATTTCTTGAGGATCATAAACAAGGATTTCGTACTGGTGAGAACATTAAGATGCCAATGCTTTAGAGCTGGCAACAAAACCTTGTTGATTAATCTTTATTATTTTCAGGGTGATAAAGAACGCTTCCACGTAATAGTACCCAAAGAAGAAGCAGTGGATACCCTTGTGAAGTTTTATAACTCTTCTGAAATTAGTAACCAAGTTCAGAAAGAAGTAGCAGCAATAGGTGAAAGTGTAAGTTTAATATAACATATTGCCCGGGTGAACTAAGCCAATTAGAACAAGGATTTTATACACGAAGGACTAACTTTTTGATGAATTTAGGAATATGGTTTCATGGGGAGCAGCAAAACACAAACTGCATTTCTTACTCAGTGTCACGTTCTTCTGAGAAGATCTTCAGTGCACTTGTTTCGTGATGTAACCAATTATTGGTTGCGTCTAGCTATGTTTACTGTAGCAGGTATTAGTATGGGAACTATATTCTTTGACGTTGGTTCAAGTAATTCATCTATACAGGTAAAGTAGATAAAGTGCTTCAGAGTATGGCATTTAAAGCATAACATATATAATAATAATTTCTTTTCTTCATGCATATTTCAGGCTAGAGGGGCACTGGTCTCTTTTGTTGCTACAGTCCTAACTTACATAAACCTTCTTGGTGGATTCCCTCCATTTGTGGAACAAATGAAGGTAAAAAGGCCATTCAAAATGCAATTATCAACATGCACATGCTTGTTCCAACCACTCTATAATCCAAACTAGATTAGGATTGAAGAATAGCTTTGATAAAAGAAGAAAAAAAAAATGTGATTATTCCTAACATGGTTTTGTTTCTGATTCAGGTATTTCAACGTGAGAGATTGAATGGGCACTATGGTGTTACTGCTTTTGTCATTAGCCACACGCTATCACCGATTCCATACATGGTACTGATGTCAGTGATTCCTGGAGTGATCACTTATTACCTTTCTGGGCTTCATGCAGGACTTGAACGTTGCATCTACTTTTCTAGTGTATTACTTGCATGTATACTGTGGGTTGAGAGCCTGATGATGGTTGTTTCAAGTATCTTCCCAAATCCCAACACTGGCATCACAGTCTCCGGTGGAATTATGGGAGTGATGATTTTAACTGGTGGATTCTTTCGCCTGCCAAATGATCTTCCAAAACCATTTTGGAAATACCCTATGTACTATGTTTCCTTCCACAAATATGCCTTCCAAGGATTGTTCAAGAATGAGTTCATTGGTCTGAAGTTGGCTAGTGATCAAGATGGAGCTACCTACATAAGTGATAAGGAAATACTAACAAAGACATGGCAAGTGGAAACGAGTCACTCCAAATGGGTTGATCTTGCTATCTTAATGGGAATAATTGTTTACTAAGAGTAAGGAGAGAAGATAAAGAGCTAATTAATTGCTCAAAACTTAGGTCTTTGGACTTTTAAAAGCTCTCCACATAGTCTTATACTATAGAATTATTGTCTATGTTATTTTAGAGAGAAAATGTTCAATATATGAATAATACTTAATGCGATACAATTAATATAGCAGTTGAGTGTGAAACTTAAAAACTTTAACCTACACTATTTTTATTATTCTTTTATTAGTAATTTCACTTATTAATTATTAAAATAGGAAAATTTAAAAAGAAATATTAAAATAAATAAGTTGGGCCAATCTGTAGTTATCTTATGAAATTGCACACGCAAATAGCAAAACACACTACATGGGTTTACAAAATAGATATAAAATTAAATAATTATTAAAAAGTGAATTTTAAGCCTAATTCAATTTCATAAAATCAGTTTATAAGGTGAGGTTTGCACCCACTTATACACTATGAAATGTCCTAATTTCTAGTCGATGTGGGATCTCTATCACATCGAGGTTACAAACTCGTGCGTATGACTATATATTATGGATGGTCCGATAGCGGGTGGCTTGATAAGGCCAACAAATAATCGCTAGGATACGCTCAAAATGGCTCTGATACCATATTAAGAAGTGGATTTTAAGTCTAAGGTGAGGTTTGCACCCACTTATATATCTTCGATTCTATATACATTTTATTTATTTAATATTTATATTATTAAACATTAAATCTAATATATCAATTTCATCTCTGTAAAAAAAATAGCTTAATTAATGAAAAATTAAAATTAAAAAAATGTATGCAAAATTTATAATTTATTTTCTACAATTTAAGAACTGAAATTATAAAAAAGATAAAATAAAATAAGAATATGTATTCAAAATAAGAAAGGTCAAAATTATAATTTAGCTAAATGTTTTAAAGTTTCAAATTAACTAAGGAGTACTGGTTGTTCTTTCACCTCCATATGTTCTTATGTTATCTCATGGCAGTTCCTTCCTGCACTCCTACATTTTTCTTCCTGCACCCCCACAATGTTATGCAAAGATCAAATTGTCTCTATTATTTTTTAAAATTTCTAAAATGCACTTGAACTCTATTTATTTTCTTGCATTCTGGATTATGGAATCCAAAAAAAATTCGGATCTACCAATCTGTAATTCAAAATATGCATTTCACATTCAAAAATCCATCATTCAAAAAAAGCATTCTGGATTCACCAATCCGTAACAGAAATATGTATTCCAGATTCAGAAATTGATAATTAAAAAAAAAACATTCCTGATCCCCAATCCGTAACAAAATTAGGCTTCCGGATTCAGCAATCCAGAAATCAATAATTTATGCAAAATTTTCTTCCAAAACACCCTCTCATCTAGAAAAAAAATGATTCAGTTTTGGATTAATGAATTCGTAGCACACTCCCAGATCCCGATTTCCGGTAATCACGGTGCCCTTTTTCAAATAAAAGGTCAAGGTCAGTTTTGGGATTTAAAAAATTGTGGGTTGCAGGAAGAAAAACGTAGGGGTGCAGGAAGAAGAAGCCTCAGCCCATTAATCATTTGCACCGTGGATCCAAGCCCGTTCTTGGACTGGGCTTTAGGGCTTATTATGACACGACTAGGTTCGGCCCATATTGATGGTTTCTGAGCTCAATTATTGTTTGTTGGTCCATGTTATTATTTTCGCTTTAGTTAGATAACAAAAATCTAAGGTGCTGCACAAAATAAAATTCAAAGTATTTTAAAATTATGTAGATATTATAATTTCTTGTCGTAAATGTCCCACTCATATTCTAATTCAAAAATAATAATAAAAACATAAAACGATACCAAAATTAAAATAGTTGTTTAGTTAAACCAAATTTTACAATCAAATATTTTGTTTATGTAAAATTAAATACTTTTCTAAGTAATGAACTTGACTATGAATCTCTTATGAAAATCAATTAGTATCTCTAATTATAAAAATAAATAAATTGACCAAATCACCTAAGTTTTATTGAAACCAATTATTTTATTAGTAGTCGTAAGTTCGTTGAACATTTCTTTTGATTAAATATATTTATTAAAACCTTTAATCAGATAATGTTATTTCGCTTTTGTAAAATATATTTTATTTTAGAACCCATTGTGTTATTTTAAATTACCTTTCCCTCTCACTTCCATGTACTATAGGTCTGTATTATTATTATTTTTTTGTGTATGTTTCATTTTTAAGTTGAAAAATACGTACATGTCTGTATTTTAAATTTATGTTTCCTACTTCCATGTACTGTATGAATGTAATCCATGAACTAACAACACCTAATGTTGTTTTGCTTTGTAGATTAGTAGCAAGCATCAAAAGATAAGGCTTACATTATTTTAATAAATGACAATATTAACATAAATTTTATAAGTGGTTCCACGAAATTAAATTGAAATATATTATCATTTTAGATTAATTATATTATAGTTTGAGTAAACTAAATCAAAATGAATTTTTTTTAATGGTTCTAATCAGCATTCATGCATAGTTTGTTGCATTAATTAAGTTTGGTGAAGAGCCAACAAATTTCTTAATTTAATAATGTCTTTAACTAGTATAACTAATGATATGGTGCATGCATGCTAGAAAGGGTATTTAGACTAATAATTATACTATATGTCTGTTGGTTGTGAGTCAAAATAAGAGCGACAAGAGGTATAGAAAACAAAGAAGATGGAAACGATGAGACTTTCCCGACTCAAAAAATAACACAAACAAAAAAACACAACATACAATAGATGAAAATAGGTAAGGTAAATTTAAATAAAATCTACTTGAAGAATGATAGGTATTTTTGCTACTTCATGTAAATTAAGTTCATGTTGTGTTAGGGAATAGAGGTTTTCATTCTCATTTCAAGGCTTTTTCTTTCACAAATAAAAATTAAACACATAAAAAGGTTTATGCTAACTAATTCACACATTTTTTAACTAGTTAATTTATACTCTTGATTTTCAGTTGTTGATAATTAATCATGTTCTTATTTAAAAAATAGTAATAATGTATAAGAGTTGTCTTTTTATTTGTCTTTATAGGGTGACATCTTATTCATATTTTTTTATATAAAACTCTCGTGTTAGGTATCATTATAAACTTGACATCTCAGTTAGACTGAAACATCAAGTAACAACAATCATCTACCATCACATGAAAAAAGTATTATTAAAAGAAAAAAAAAAGAAATACAAGAAAATATGGAGGGACTAGACCAAAACTCATATATTAAATAAAACGGTACATAGGTAATATATACCTATTAAAAAATAACTCTAAGAAAATACTAGATAGAAGCCTATAATATCAATGAAAATAGTCTCTATGAATAAAGCCTAAGTTAGCAAGCTTATCAGCATATGCATTTCCTTCACGAAAAATGTGAGAAACCCTAAACTTAATTTTCCCACGGTAGTTAAGATAAGTTTTCCACCTATTACAAAGCATTCAATGAATATTAATCCTAACAGTAAATGCAACACAAACCAAGGTAGAATCACATTCAAGTCATAAACTAGTAAGACGAATCTTTTGAGCTTGTTTAATAGCATGTATAACTCCAAAAAAACTCAGTTATCGAAGTAGTCTGAACATCAAGGAAAGTAGAGAAACCACCAATAAATTTCCTCATACTCTCACGAAAAATACCACCATAAGTAGCAAAACCAGGACAATCCCTAGCAACACCATCAGTGCTTATTTTAACCCAATCTGAAGAAGGAAACTCCCATCGAACTAAAAAAGGAGAGATAGAATTTTACCACTACGAGTATTAATACCAAAAAAACTTAATCACAATGAAATCAAACATATCCTTTCGAATAGAATTTTTAGACGAATTATCCACTTGACAAATGACCAAAATATCCTATAGAAACATCAATTTTAACCTGAAATCTAGCATAATTTCTCATACGTCATATCATCCAAATAGAAAAAATTATCACAGCATTTACTAATTTTTAAATAATCTTATTTTCATAGTTAAAAAAGTTAAGCTCTTTTGAAATTTAATGTGTTAAATATTTGTTAATATTCTTTTCTTAATGAGAACATAAAAGTATAAAATGACTGAAAATTTGGAGTGTAATTTTTTCTGTCACTCCATATCATATTCTTTTAGTTTGAGACTACACTTAAAATGATATAGTTATTTTCAAATCTTGATTTGACAATTATTTATACAGTTAGATAGTTTTTTTAATTTATATACATCTTTCTTTCATAAGATTCTAAGAAAATTTTTAAAAACAAAGTTATAATAAAATTATGAGTTATGAAACATACAAATATATCATATCCAATTATTGATTCTAACAATATTTTCAAATAAGAAATTTGTTCATTTGAAAGTGCCTCTCTAAATACTTGATGACGAAACACATTTTCCTTTTACATTCATTTCATTTCATAATTTAATTTTTGTATCCATTTTATTTATATTTGTTTTAAATGTTTTTATTAATATAATTTATTATATCTGTCAATTATTTTCTTTTTATTACATGATTTTTTTAGTTCTTTCGTACGGTTTAACATCACAAATCTCATTATTCAAACTAAATAAATTAAATTAATGTGTTTTTTAGTTTAATAAAATTCAATCTATATGTATAGGCTGAGGGGCAGATAGTTTAATTAATTCGAATGATATTTTCACTTTATTTTTCGTTTGTACTTCTAGTTTCAAAATACACGTTCTTAGATATTTTTCAATAGAAATATAAAAATAAAAATATTTTATAATATTTAAATAAATATAAATTTTATTTTATAAACTGATTTTATTAAGTTAAATTAAGTTTCTTTAATATTATGATTATTATTAGTTATTATTATTTCAAGTTGAAATCACTAGTATTAATTAAGGGTTTTTTATTATAATGGGATTTTTTTTTGTTTTTAACCAAAATGGGGTTCGTTTAAAAAAAATTACAAATTTAGGCAAGTCGTGCCAATTCGGCACGACTTCATATGCAATAATCGTCCCAATTAGACACGACTCTGCCATGTCATACTGAAGTCGTGCCAGCTTGGCATGACTTCTGCCACGTCATAATTTTTTTATTTTATTGTTTATGTATTGGGTAGTAAGTTATGTAATGTTAAAAATTAATTTGATACATAATTTTCTAAGAGTCTTAGTTTTAAGGAACAAAAAATTGGATAGTCGTATATGGATCATGTTTGAATTGAATGAATAAATACATACAGGGTCATAGCTTGGCAAGTTTGGTTTGTATTTTCATAATACTCTTAGAACATTCATTTTCTTT
>Ga0123342_1003916_pt1 | contig 23355 bp, 18 predicted proteins | sample Turbeawhitnodule_FD_89960 | JGI IMG/M metagenome (GOLD analysis project Ga0123342, IMG submission 89960) | Root nodule microbial communities of legume samples collected from Mexico - Turtle bean Mexico white nodule | ecosystem: Host-associated > Plants > Roots > Nodule | place: Mexico: Nepantla... | reverse complement strand
GCTTTCTAACACTACACTAATTACTAAGCCACCCCTAATGGGCCTCCATGTAACATATACAAGGTCTTCTCTCTTCCATCCGTGGCTAGATCCATTTGGGCGTGAATGTGCTTAGCCATTGACGTTGTAATAGGGCCTAGACGGTCTAGGCCTCCTCCTAGACACTCCATGTGTAGCCTCCCTTCATCGTGTCCTAGACGCTCCCTTCTTGAGTCTAGACGCTCATCACGGTCTAGTCTTGGGTCTTGGCTTCCATGGTGAGGTGTGCTTGGCCCTCCTCCATCAGGTTCGGGGCGTTCGTGGTAAAGCTTCAAACACAGGATGAGGCTTTGATGGCTCATGCTTTCGGGTTAAGGACTTTTGGGGAGATCAGGCAGCAAGCTGTTGCCCACATCGTCGTAGAGGAAGCTGTGACGGTTAAACATGGGAGCTCGTACTCAGGGCAGACCAAGCCCATAGAGAGCGGTTGAGCCCAACCAATGAGAGTGCATGAGGCTATGACTGGAAGAGGTTGGACGCCCGACGAGCACCTTATGCACCGAGAAAATACCAAGCTAGGCCAAAGGCGAAGTATGACTTCCCTTTTCGACCTAAGTTCAAGATGTCTTATAAAGAATTACTGGCAACGCCGGGGATGGCAGACCAACTGAGGTTTCCCCGAAATCCGATAGCAATTTGGGACCGTGCAAGGGAGTTTGGTGTGATTTCCACCAAGCCTTTGGGCATGACGTAGAGCACTGCATAGCTTTCGGCTACCAGCTGTTAGAATTGATGGCTCAAATAATGAGGGGGGTGAATTGTTTATGAAAGTTTTTCGCAAATAATGACTAAGAATGAAGTTCTTTAATGATTTATAGAAAGAAGAATCAAAGAAGCCAAAAGAAATAAGCTATTAAAATTGTTATCAGTAAAACAATCGATAGATATTTTGATATAAAAAGTTGTTTATATCACAGAGATAAAAGCAAGTATAAGCAGTTTATAAAGCAGGAATATAACCGGTTGAAATATGAAATAACCGGTTGATTATGACAAAAAATCAAATAACAAACAAATTATAATAGAGAGAGATAGAGAAATTCACACAATCATATTATACTGGTTCACTCAACCCTAAGCTACATCCAGTCCTCAGAACAACCTCTGAGTATTCCACTATCAATCAAAATCCAGATTACTACAACACACCACAAAGAAGTGACTTTGAATCTCACAAAGTCTACTCACCCTCTTTGCAACACTTCACACCTCAGGCCAGAATCCCACTGACTTTACAAAATTTTACCAACACTTACACAGGTTTATCAAAGTACAATTACAGGAAACTAAGCGAGAATAGAAAACACCTGGAATTACAAAACTAGAAGCCTTATGATCAGTTCTTGCACTAGAGCAAAGTTTTATCAGCAATCTTGCTAAACTTTGAAAACCTACTTTCAAAAATGAATCTTTAAACTCTCTCTTGATTCAACAACAATGTGTTAAACTCGTATCTAAAACATTTGAAAGAAGGCTATATTTATAGCACTTGAAATCTAGTCGTTTAAGGCAATTTTAATCACTGAATCAGTTAAAACAAGTGTTCAAAAAACTTTTATAAAAACACACATTTAACCGGTTGAAACCACGATTTAACCAGTTGAATTAGTTAAGTTGTTGCATAACTAATTCAAAAAACAGTTTCAAAAACCTCAAGCCAGCTAAGTGACAAACAACCAATTATCTCGATGATTCAATCGGTTGTTTTCCCTTTGCTTGGAAAAACACTTTTTTCTTTTAAAACTGATTGATCAAGCTTTGTGTAGAAATTAGATATGATCTTAACAAAGATTCTAAACAACCTAATCTAAACCCAAACCAAAAAGCAGCACAACTTCAGGCTTTATGTGGATTTGAAACATCAAACCTCCAAAGTTCAACAATCTCCCCCTTTTTGATGGAGACAAATCCTTGGATGCTTTTATGAATGTTCTTTGTTTAGAATCGGTTTAACCTGCATTCATGAGCAAACACATGAGCACAGGATAATCTATTCCAAATCAAATAAGCACAAGAAACCAGTTCTCTCTTGGTGATTTCCAAAACAGGAACATCAGCCAATTCATATGAGAAATTAGCACACATACACAGGTACATCATAAATAAACAATTGGTTATTTCGTAGGAATAACCGGTTGAAATTTTGTAAAGCAGAGTTTAACAGTTTAAAACAAACTCAAATTTAAACCAGTTAAAGCAGTTCATAGCAACAATGTTCAAAGTAATAAAGAAAACAGTTATTAAGAACATTACAAAACCAACTAACTTCTCCCCCTATTTGTCTCATCAAATAGACAAAAGGCAAGATTAAAAACATCATAAGGAAAAAGAAATTCGAAAACAGAAACTTAAACCAATGAACTAGAAAGAAAGACTATCCTCCCTTTCAAATTGGAGTTCTAGAATCTGATTTTGAACTTCTTTAATCTGTTCATCCAGTGTTGAGAAACGTGAATCCATATTGTTAAATCTTGATTCACACATGTCATAGAGATTCTTTTGATTTTCAGGAAAGGTGTCCATACAATTGATCATCAATCTTTCAAAAGGTGACATTGTTGTCATCCTTTCTTGTCCAACACCTTCACTTGGACCAGCATCATCAGTAGCAGTAGCAACCTCCTTAGTGGCATTTTGTTTCTCTTGAGCTTCACTGGTTGAGGCAGTTGGATCACCCTTTACTTACCCAAAAGCCATTGATCTTGGTGAACCCCATTTTACTAAGTGAGCCACTATTAATCTCACTTGAGGATTTCACCACTTCAACCAACTCTTGTTCTAAGTCCACTTCAAAATATTGAAGAAATTTAGTAATTAAAATGGCATAGGGATAATGAAAATCACATAACCTTGTGGCCTTCTGCATATGATCCTTGATTATTTGAATCCAGTTTATCTTGACTTGGGTTTATGATGCAATAGATCAACACCAAATCTTCTTTTGACAAGGTTGAATGGTTGCTGCCCCTTGGTGTTAAAATCCAGGAGACAATGAAAGCCACCAACCTTTCACTCAATTTCAGTCCTCCAACTGAAAAACTTTTTACCCTTGAAAGTGGGTTTTTGAGACAGCTTTTATAAAATTGCATTTTGTTGAACTCATCAACTGCTCCAATGTTTCCCTTGTTAATTCTTAGACCAGAAAACTTCAGTCCAGTGAAAGCAGTCCATACTTCATTGGTTATCTCCAAATTTCCTCATTTAACATGGGAGAGAAGAGTATCACCATTAAATTGGAGATTGGTGTAGAATACCTTTACCAAGTCTGGATAGATTTTTCCAGACATATCCAGAAAACGTCTCCGCATTTGAACCTTCAACAACCTTCTCACTTCCATGAGCTTTTGTTCCTTCAACCAGTTGAAAGAGATAACTTTTGGAGTGTTAATCATTTTCCTACTTGACTCTTGTAAATATTTGTTTATCAAGTCTATATCACTTGAAAACCAACTCTCTAGTTTTCCACTCCTTCTTACTGCTCTTGTTTTCATTCTCTTTGAAGAGAGAGGGGTTGATTCCGTGGCTAAACAAAAAGAAATCAGAAAAAGGCACACTGCAGAACAAGTTAGTGCAGAGAGAAAAACAACTGATTGTTTTTGTGAGGAAGAATAATCAATTACTTTAAATTTATAAACCTAGAAAAGGCAGTCAAGCATTTGGCATTTAGTGGATTAAATTCAAACGTAAGGGAATCAAATCAAAGCCAATAAAGTTGTTTTTTCAGACCATATCAGTAAACACATGCAAATTTGACTAAACATTAAAGAATTTTGATTTCCAATACAAATACGAATATATTCTTCTAAAAGGTAATAACTGCTCAGAAAGATCATGTTCAATATTGCAATAAATGTGTATTTGACCGCTAACGATACAAAGAAGAATCAAGTAGTCAAATTAAAGCTTAAACAAATAAAGCAGAATAAGATACAGTACTGTCAGGGCTAGAATAATCAGTTGTTTAGCAGAATCAACTAGTTAATTTTCTGTGACAGGAGTTTTGAAATAGAGAAAGTCCAAATCCTTCACCAAAACTCTTGTTTTTTTTCCCTTAGCAGTCATTCTTCAAGTCCAAAAGTAATACTTGGTTCTCAAGGCTACTTACAAGAAAAGATTAAAAAACAAGATTTGGTCCCCTTATGAATTTGGGTCCAATGATGTTAGTAGCAATATTAGGAACCTTCAAAATCTTAGGAAACCACTTTAACAAGCCTTTGGGAACAAGAATTTTACGAACTTTGCAAAATCTCTCAGAATGACCCTTTCTCATACAGTAGAAACAACAAACAACCGGTTGTTTCAACTTTTTAATCGGTTGATTTTTTGTAATGGTTGAAAAAGGTTTTAAACAGTCACGGTTCTTGCTTTGTTGGTTAAAACTCAAACCAGATTTTCCAAAAACACAATTATGCGAGGCAAGCATAGTTTCAAAATTGGACTTCCCTTTAGAAAGCTTGTCCACAATTTTTATAAGATACAAAACTTTCTTTTGAAGAGATTCACAGTTTTCAGAAACACTAGAATCACATTTGCAAGAAGAATTTTGATAAATCATTTCAAGGTTTTCAAAATTAATTTTTGAATTGTTCAAATCTTCTTACAAAACCTTGACTCTCTTTCAACCAGTTGTTTTTACTATTCAACTAATTATTCAAAAGGGTTAATCTAGAGGCTTCTTCATGAGTCTTTTTAAAAGGCTCAAGAAATTGAAAATAATTTTCATTATTGATGGATAAGTTTGAACTTAAAGTATTTGATGCAGATTCCTCTTTTTCCATCAGACACATGTTGGCTTTTGAACTTTCAGAGAATGATCCAGAGGAAAGCATGTCATTGTTCAACCAAGCACTTCTTGAATCTTTATGAGTTCTTTCAAGAGTGTCCTACATATCTTTAGCTGAAACACACTTTGAAATTCTAAGTAGTTCATTAGAATCAAGGGCAGATACAATGATGTTCATAGCTACACAGTCAAGATGTTCTCTTTCAGAAGAAACATTTTTAGATATAGGCATGAGATAGCTATTTGTAATAACATTCCAGATATTTCTACCTATAGATTCAACAAAGAATTTCATTCTTATGCACCACAGTTCATAGTTCATACAAGTTCGATATAACAAGTTGTTTATATCACAGAGATAAAAGCAAGTATAAGCATTTTATAAAGCAGGAATATTAACCGGTTGAAATATGAAATAATCGGTTGATTATGACAACAAATCAAATAACAAACAAATTATAACAGAGAGAGAGATAGAGAGATTCACACAATCAGATTATATTGGTTCACTCAACCTTGAGCTACATCCAGTCCTCAGAACAACCTCTGAGTATTCCACTATCAATCAAAATCCAAATTACTACAACACACCACAAAGAGGTGACTTTGAATCTCACAAAGCCTACTCACCCTCTTTGCAACACTTCACACCTCTAGCCAGAATCCCACTGACTTTACAAGATTTTACCAACACTTACACATCAAAGTACAATTTCAGGAAACTAAGCAAGAATAGAAAACACTTGGAATTACAAAACCAGAAGTCTTATGATCAGTTATTGCACCAGAGCAAAGCTTTATCATCAATCTTGCTAAACTTTGAAAAACTTCTCTCTTGATTCCACAACAATGTATTAAACTCGTATGTTAAAAATTTGAAAGAAGGTTATATTTATAGCATTTGAAATCTAGTCGTTTAATCACTGAATCAGTTAAAACAAGTTTTCAAAAAACTGTTATGAAAACACACATTTAACCGGTTGAAACCATGATTTAACTAGTTGAATGAGTTAAGTTGTTGCATAACTAATTCAAAAAATAGTTTCAAAAACCTCAAGCCAGCTAAGTGACAAACAACCAATTATCTCGATGATTCAACCGGTTGTTTTCTCTTTGCTTGGAAAAACACTTTGTTTCTTTAAAAACTGATTGATCAAGCTTTGTGTAGGAATTATATCTGATCTTAACAAATACTCTAAACAACATAATCTAAACCCAAACCAATAAGCAGCACAACTTCAGGCTTTATGTGGATTTGAAACATCAAAGCTCCAAAGTTCAACACCAGCTAGCAGGGCTGGTGAAGGAAGGCGTCCTGAAAGAATACCTTGAAGGAAGCCGAGAAGGGACAAAGGAGGAACTCCAATCAGTAGACAAGAGGCACGAGGTGCCTGTTCACAACGAGATTAATACAATCTCAGGAGGTTTTTCGAGATGAGGATATACTGCCTCACAATGTAGGAGATATGCAAGGGAGGTGATGACAATAGAGGCACAAGAGCCCGATTAGCCGGATGAGCCCGACCTGTGTCACCAAGGCTGAATTGAGAGATGTAGTCCCACATGAGGACGATCTAGTGGTGATCTCGTTCGTGATTTTGGGCAAAAGAGTACATAGGGTCCTCATCGACCAAGGGAGCTCAGCCGACGTGATGTTTTGGGGACTTTCAACAAGTTGCAACTGTTGCCTGACCAGCTAAGACCTTACGAAGGTTATTTGTTTGGTTTCGCTGGAGACCAGGTTGAAGTGAGGGGCCACGTGGAGTTAAGGACAACCTTCTCAAATGGCACCTCGTCCCGGATGATCAATATCAGACCTGCTTTGAACAAGTTAGGCGCAGTGGCCTTGACGAGGCACATGAAGATGAAGTTTCCTTCCTTTGAAGGAGGAGTAATCGTTATCAAGTCTGACCAGGAGACGGCGAAGAAATGTTACAAGAACAGCTTGAAGAACAAGAGAGGAATATGTGTGATCGCTGAGCAGATCTAGGAGTCTAAAGGGATCACTCGTGCAAAGATCGTCAGCAAGAGGCGACCTGAGCCTACAGGTGAGACTCAAGAGAAAGAGATTGCGGGAAAGAAGTTCAAGCTTCCATTGAAGGATACCCACAGTTGGCGACCTAGGCGTTTGGCTTCAAAGAAGTATAGAAAAACCTCCACTGATGGCAGATGGCCGAAGTGAGAGCAGAGGATAGAAAAACCTCAAACAAATGCCCAACTATTTGGGTGTAGTTGGGCTGGGGCAACATTAATTTCAGTGAGAATGGCTTTCTCAAAGTTATACAGGGGAAGGTGAAGAAGCACCTTTTTAAAAATCGTGTTGTAGAAGTAACAAGAAAGAACCATCTGGGTTCGAGGATTCATCGCAGTAGACCGGCTCATCCTCCCTACAAGGCACAACCCTAAGACCCCTATCATCCTCACTACCTAGAATACACTTTTTAGGTCGCTCACTCTTCATATAACGTACTATTTCCTCGGATGAGATGTATATGGAGGCTTCTTCTAATAAGGTATCAGAGGCCCAGGGATACATGGTTTGGTAATCCATCATTTAGTATATCTAAAACAAGAAAAGCAAGGCACAACCACACATTCAAATAATAAAGAACAGCGCGCATTCGAGAAAATAGCGAGGCTAGAAGAAATAACAAACAAATGCAGAAATAGTCCCACAACACTAGATACAATAATAATGAAAGCATTAAAGGGTATCAGTTCATGAACGTGGATTAAGGGAAGTACCTTGTGTCGAGGAGCGAGATGAGGCGAGGAGGTTGCCTAGGATAAGGAGAAAGGTTTAGAGAATTTCAGTAAAGGCGCGCAAGTTTCGTGCAGAGAAATGGAACTCTAAGAAAACGACAAAGTTTCGAACGTTATAAAACCCTGTGTTGGGAAGGGTAAACAACAATAAGTCTTGGCCGTTGGTGAAAGACCACGTGTGCGCTTGCGATGGAGTGTGGTGAGATGTCCACTCAGGGACGCTTCATGCGTCGTGCCACGAGCGCCACTACTCACTAGACACGTAGGATCCCCAGGGAGAGCAGATAGCCTTTTCGCATAAGCAAGCTAAGCTCGAGCCTGGAGGGCTTGTGTACTGGCAAGAGCGCTCAGAGCTCAGCGCACATAGATCAGCCTCAGTTAGGCTAGCTCGACTTCTAAGCTAATTTTATGGGTCTAGGGGTTGGACTCGAGACATGGTTTGACTTTTTTCTATATACTTAAGGTAACCCCCCCGCGCAAGGCTCAGGCGGTTAGCAAGGGGTAGTAATGGACCTGAGGGTGTGCTTAGTGTGTGTGGGTCTAGCACAAGCAAAATGTTTCCTCTAAACCTAAGCCCATGTGTGCTAGGGCAAAATGAGTAGGTTGAATGTGTAGTACGTAGCGCCTCGTTGCAGGTATCTACGTGAAATAGATTGGACCCCTGATGTTGGTACATGAGTTGGTAACCTGGTGGTTATTCCGTTAAGATTTGATGCACTCCAAAAAGGAGAGATTTTGTTTAGCTGCGACGCTAAAATAATGTGCCCTAAAACAGAATATCTTTATTGACACAGGCTTTCAGTTGAAAGGGACTCTCGTGATAGAAAATTGCTGCAAGATGTAGGCTATAAAAGGGACTTGAGATCCCAGGTAAAGGGACGTTGTTTCTGAGACTGGAACTAGTTACTTCTTGATTCTTATAAGCCATTTGTCTCAACGGAGCCGCGTTCCAGCACCCCAAAGGGAAGAGTTCACCAGAGATAGACGGAGCTAGAGCTTGGGATTGAAGTCGTCCGGCGACCAGGTCAACCGGCAAGAACAACAACTTTAGTTAAAAAAAATCAAATTTAGAAGTCGAATTTTAGAGCATGACTTCTGATTTGGAAAAAAAATTACTCACAACTACTTCAAATTTAAGTTATCATCTTTTACACGACTTATCTATTTTTAACCGGTTGACTTGCTCGTCAGTTGACTCTGATGACAAGTTCTAGTTCCATATGTTTCATCACGAGTCCGTCCTATCTCTTGCTGCTCTGGAGCGTAGCTCCGTTGAGAGCCCTACCTGTTGATTGCATTCCAATGATCAAGTAAGTACAGGGCTTATAAGAATTTAAGAAGTAGTAAGTTTCAGTCTTAGAAACAGCGTACCTTTACCTGGGGTCTCAAGCCCCTTTTATAGGTTACCTCTTGTAACAACTTTCCATACGATAATCTAATCTCAACTAAAAGCATACTCACCAGGAAAATATTTTGTTCAGAGGCACACTCTATTGGTGCTGTAACAAAACGAAATCTTTCCTCCAGGGAGTGCATAAAATAATAACAGAATAACCACCAGGGTACCAACTCATGTACCAACATCAAGGGTCCAGTCTGTTTACGTAGGAACCCTCTATGTGGTGCTATGTTACTTTTCATTCTACATGCAACCTAACCTCTACGTGCCCTAACACACATGGGCTTAGGTTTAAAAGAAAACACTTACTTAACATAGACCCCATACGCACTAAGTGCACCCTAGGTCCACAATTACCTTTCACTAGCCATGTAGGTTTTACATGCGAAGGATTACCTTAGTTATACTGAAACAGACTTACCCATACAACTGGGGCCCAATTACATGGCTCGCTACTCTAGCCAAGAGGCTGAGCTGACCTGTCTTCGACATGTGCCGAGGTTTGACCACCGAGTGCTGAGTTTTGAGCGCTCTGGTCTGGTACACAAGCCCCCCAGGCTCGAGCTGAGCTTGCTTCAGCGAAGAGACTACTCGCGTGCACTAATGGCTTATGTGTCAGTCTCACAACGGGCAGACGTGGCACAATGCACGAAGCGTTTCTGAGGTGACATTTCACCATACTTAACTGGGAACGTACACATGGCCTCTTCATCGCCGGTGGAAAGGCGTTGTCGCTTGCTTTTCTCTCATTTGCTTAAGTTACCATTCGAAAACGCTTGCCTCTTATTGTTTCATTTCTTTCACTCACACGAATCTTTTGTGCCTTTCTCAAACTCTTTGCACCTCCTTCCTAAACCTGGGAAATCTCTTTGCCCTCAATTGCTCCTTGAACCGAGGTATTTTTTTCTTACCTGAACTGTACCGACCCGTCCCCGGGCATTGAACAAAGTCAAAGTCAAAGTCAAACATATGGCGGGACCCACCAAGGGGGGCTCCAAGGAGGAAAGTCAGAGTTGACCTATTTGGGCGTCGCCAAGTGTGGGCGTCGCCGGGTGTGAGCATCGCCAGGTGTGGGCGTCGCCATGTGTGGGCGTCGCCAAGTGTGGGCGTCGCCGGGTGTGAGCATCGCCAGGTGTGGGCGTCGCCAGGTGTGGGCGTCGCCATGTGTGGGCGTCGCCAGATTCAGGCGTCGATGTTACCATTCCCCGATACCCACGGGTTGGGAAGACCGTGGAGGGGACGATACAATAAGAGGCCACGATACAGACGAGGAGGCCTCGGGCCCCGGTACCTCAGAACAGTGATAAGGGAAAGAGAAAGGTGGCTTCAAGGCCATATCCCCAGTACCAGTAGGGAGTAACCTGACTCGTGAAGTACCCACGCCACCTTTGGAGAATCCCTGGGATAGATACGACCCGGGAGAGGGCCACGCCCAAGGGATAATCGCGTGCACTAATGGCTTATGTGTCAGTCTCACAATGGGCAGACGTGGCACAATGCACGAAGCGTTTCTGAGGTGACATTTCACCATACTTAACTGGGAACGTACACATGGCCTCTTCATCGCTGGTGGAAAGGCGTTGTCGCTTGTTTTTCTCTCATTTGCTTAAGTTACCATTCGAAAACGCTTGCCTCTTACTGTTTCATTTCTTTCACTCTCACGAATTTTTTGTGCCTTTCTCAAACACTTTGCACCTCCTTCCTCAACCTAGGAAATCTCTTTGCCCTCAATTGCTCCTTGAACCAAGGTATGTTTTTCTTACCTAAACCATTACCTTGTTGTTCGCATGATAACTTGCTTGGAATACCTGCTGTGACCTTACTACCTAGGTTGGGTCTGTTTTTAGATTTATCCTTCTCTGCGTATGCTCGTCGTTATCTTTGCTAATAGTTTTGCTTGAATGTGAAATGCAACTTTAAGTGTGATTTTCTTTGCCTAGATGTATGCCTGAATGTGTGCCTGCATTTGCTTGTTGTTTTCTGTTCTACATACTCTGTTTGATGGATTATCAAGCTATGTACCCCTGGGCACCCGAGAACCTTTTAGAGGAAACCTCCATATATACCTCTCATGAACAAATAATGATTTATATGAAAGCAAATGCCCCAAGAAGTGTATTTTTGGTAGGGAAAAGGATAAAGCCCTTAAGTTAGTTCCAAGTAGAGAGGACGAGCCAGTTTTTTTTCCTCGAACTCTAGTACCAGTATGTATCCCTCACCACCTTCCTCATTTGCAAAGGCTTATCTCCTCCCACCATCGACATCTCTAGCGTGGAATAGAACTGTCTAATCGTTTTTTGAACAGGTGTGTGACTCCTTTGTCTAGTTCAATGTCAACCCCGACCTCCTCGTCGTTTTTCCTTGTTAAGAATCATTGTGACAGGACAACGACACATGAGCTGACACGCGCAATGAAGGATTTTCCAAATAGTCATGGAATAGGGTTTCAAAAGATTTTGGAAAATTTTGGGGAATTAGGAAATGAATAATAGAATAGGGTTTTGAAAAATTGAAACTTTGACGAAGTGTAGGAAATGAATTTTTTTGGGAGAAAAAATAAAGTAAATCTGATTGAGGGAATGAAAAAGCGGGATTTTTAATTGTTACAATTTTTAATAACCATCATATTAAAATTGTCACAACTTACATGTTTTTTTTTTGTGAGATGTTATATAGCAATTGATATATTCTAATCTATGTCTAGTATCAAAACATATCAAGTATTCTCATTTAGGTCAGATTCTTAGAAGGACTTTTTAGTTAAATCCAAGAATCAAGTTCATGAATAAAAATTCAAGCTTTACACACAAAATACAAGAATCAAGTTCATGGATAAAAATTCAAGCTTTAAGCACAAGATCCAAGAATCAAGTTCATGAATAAATATTAAAGATTTAAGCAAAAAATATAATAATCAAGTTAATGAATAAAAATTCAAGCTTTAAGCATAAAATGGCAATACCAATATCAAAGAAGAAGAAAATATCATATATGAATATTACCAGGATTCATCAGAGTTTGAAAATATTACATTCAATCCCAAAAGAAAGGAATTAGCCATTCATGATGGTCATTACATGCACCAAAACAAACGAAGGAGATCCAAAACATAATTTTCTTTAACGGTTGCTTCCTAGGGTTTCCTCCCTCCGTTCTTTCTCTCTGCCTTACGCCCTTATTTAACCTAATTGAGCTTGGGCTAAGTGATATTTTTATTCATAATATATCTCTTTGCTTCATTTCTCATTAAATTCCTAAAAATAACATAAAATTAGGAATAAATAGTTATATTAATCTCATAACTCCAAAATATATTATTAAATTATAATTTTTCAAATTAGGGTTGAGTTATAGCTTAATCAACAATTAAAATCAATAAATGTCTAACATTTTTTTTACATGAAATTTCACTAAATAGTGACACTTATCAAACAATGTCCAACTATTTTCTATATATAATAACTAAACATACAAGGTAAGATGCACTACTGAAACTAACACAATCCATTCAAAAATAGTCTCCAACAGCCTAATATAAGATGTAATATTTGCCACTAGATGATCTAATGTTCTATGAAAAAAAAAATATGTGCTCTATTCAACCCCTACCTTTGTAGAGCGTGCTTGTACCTTATTAGGTATTAAATCTAACCTCTTACGGTTAGTTCTTGACAGAATGAGAGACACGATCCTTGCAAGACTTGTGGAGTTCAAAGGTCATGTGATTAACAAACCACTTACTTTAAAAGGAGTTTAAAAGGAGTTTAATACAACTACTGGAAGAAAATAATGTTAGCATTCATTTAATCATGTCATATGGACATGTTATATATCATGGAGAATGGGAACTACATCCTATTAGATAATGAATAAAACCCATCTACCAAAAGCATTATAATAGAGGAACAAAATCATTTGTACCACATCAATGCTAGAGTAAAACATGATCCCATGTGTGTCATGTGAAAAGAAGAATATTCAAAAGTTCATGCAAACAAATGTGGGACACCCTTACTATTATCTATGAAGGGTCTTTTTTTCATGGATAAGATGAAAGTTTTCAAGCTATGTTATAATGATTTAGATCATCATCAATGAGCTTTTCCCTCTATTAAGGTTCATAAGAACTACACATTCATAAAATCAGAAGAAGTTTCCCCACACCAGATCACAAGAAACAACTCAACGAGCATCTAAGAAACCGGGCAATATAACTTTAGAAGAACTCATTGGTATCCTCAAGGCCCATGAAGTAGCTTTGCAACATGATGCCTAGAAAAAGAAGAGAGAGAGTCTCTTGTTCTTAATGCCTATAAATAAAAGAAGCCTTTAATTCTTCAAATGGAAAGGAGTTCGAAGAAGAGGACGAGTTCCTTTTCCCCTCAAAAAAGCTCAACATAATGTGGAGAAGGAATGTAGTCTTTAAAAAAAAACTTTATAGGCAAAGATCAAAATGAATGCAAAGATGCTATGATCGCAAGAAGTCACGACATTTTATATCAAAACTCCCAAAACAAGATAAAAGTTAGAAGAAAAACTTCTTCAAAAAGAAAAGTCTTATGTAATCGTGGGAAGATTTGGATTCTTTTAAATCTAAAGAAGAAAAGAATGAAAAGTACAAATATCATTACCAACACACCTTGTGATCCATCGTCTAACAAATCCGATAAAGGGTTAGATTTCCAATGACTTACACTATTATTCAATCCTTTATAAATTTATCTCTACTATTTCTAAACTTGGAAAACTATAAGAAATAATTTTAAAATGTGACAAAAGAACCCATTATATGAGTTGAAATTGCTCAAAAATGATTTCATCAAACAATTAGTATTTTAGGTGGTTTATGTGTTATTTTTGGATTTTAGAAATGGAAAGGGATTGAAACTCGATGACCACTGGACACGAATTTAATCTGAAAAAATTAAATAAGTGTGAAAGCTTACATCATTAAGAGAAAAGAATTAAAAAAAAACATACAATAGCAACATGACAATGGAGAAACAAACACATAGATGGATAACTAGACAAATATGAGAAAAAATTAAAGAAGAAAAAGAGGGAAGAATGAACTTATATGAAATGGAAACATGTTGAAGCCACACCACTTGGATAGTCTTTCAAGATGAATGATGATGGTGAATTTCCACTTAAATCTAATAGACAAGATAAGACTCTTCTAGAAATAAAATTCCTTTAAAAAAATTCAACTATAGTAACAACATTTTTTTTTCATTCATCGAAAGATAAGCCATGTGCTTTGATCTAACTTGCTTTTCACATTTAACACGTGTTAAATATGTTCCATGCTTGCTCCATGTGTTCCTTGTTTGTTTATTAGGGCATCCATGTATAGTTTGTGGGCTAGAAAAGTGGCCCCAAATGCTCCTTGCCTCCCTTGACTTCTACGGTCCAGACTCTAAACTTGTTGGGCTTAATGGGCCAAAATATTATAATTACTATTTTGTATTTATTTTGTAAATTGAACAAAATTTACAATTGAAAGTAAATTATAATTACAATCAAAGTAACTTCTAATCTAGAACATGCTTTTATTTGCATTAAATAAAGATCTTTCCTATGCATATGCATTCACTTATCAACTCAAATCTTTAAAACTCAGGCATGACCCATCATATGCTCTTGTTAATGAAAAAAGCTTGAGCTCAAACAAATTAACAAGTTGTATGAAGAAAATTAGGATTTGAAGTAAAACCTTAAAATTCAAAGTACAAATTTTGGAAATTCAAAAAGGAAATTCTTTTGAAAACCAAAATTCTCGGTAAAAGGCCATTTGTAGACTCAAACAAAGCAATAAATGGAATACAAGATGAAATTTAACACCAAGAAAAGTTATGTCCCAAATTCTATAGGGGATAAAAGGCTTAAAATTTTTATAAGAACTTTGAGGAAACCTCGTGTTAAATATGAGATTTCCTATAGCGAGGATAAGCCTCATGAAAAGTCCAAACACGCATTCAATTATTTTACATTGTCTCATGGCATTCCAAAGAAGAAATGACCTATACACACTAACTTGAAAGGACCCAAATCTAAGTAGGTACCTAAGATAAAAATAATACCTCTCACATATTTTCTTAACAATAACAAACAAATGCTTGTCACGCTCACAACACATGACATGAGAAAGGTCTATGTTTCAAGAATTTAGAGCAAAAGTGTTATAAAAGAGAACGAGGCTTAGAAAAACCAAGAGGGGGTGAATTGGTTTTAAAAACTTTTTAAAAAATATTTACCCTTTCTTCAAGTTCTTTAAAACCTATTTTAATTTGAAAAACCGAATACAATGAAATTGAGAATCAAGATTGATAAAATATTGCATAAAATTTTTTCTACTGGTTTATATCACAAATTATCTTACATCTAGTCTCAATTATTCAACCTAGAATAACTGTAATCCAATATCTTCAAATGTTTGTACAAGCACTCACAACATGAAAACAAACACAAGACAACAAACACTACGAAATCAACTCATGAACACACTGAAGAGGATATGTTCTACCTTTGGAAGACTCCAAGAGGATACCAACCTAATCAACTCTTGATCACATAAGAGGATTGTGAAAAACACAAAAATAGAGGGTTGTGGAAAGCACATGACTAAGCCCTTGAGTATTGTTTAGGCTTGTAGTCACTCCTAACTAACACCTCGAGTATTGTTTATGCTCTCAGTCACGCTTGGTTGATCCCATTCAAGTATTCTTTCCATAAGTCACTTCAAGCATAACCAAGTATTCTTTCACAAGTCACTTCTGGCTTAACCAAGTATTCAGTCACAAGTCACTTTTGGCTTAACCAAGTACTTTCTTTCACAAGTCACTCCTAGCTTAACAAAGTATTCTTTCATAAGCTACTCTTGGCTTAACAAAGTATTCTTTCATAAGCCACTCCTGGCTTAACCAAGTACTTTTTTGATAAGCCATTTCTGGCTAACCAAATATTTGTCTCTAAGTCACTTCTAATTTAACTGAGTATTCTTTAAACAACAACCACTTCTAGCTAAAAACAAGTATTCTTTAGCAAGCAACAATCCTAGCTAAAATAGGAAGACTATCTGTGTGGTGATCAAGGAATCACACAATTGCCCACTAGAGAGAAATATCGTCTATAGACATATGCAAAACTAGTTTGTTAATTGAACACAAATAGGGTTATCTATGAAGCTTTTAATAGGCATAGAAAATTAAGTAGTGTTTTAGTATTATAAAGCGTAGTCTCACACTTTCTTCTTCTTCTTGAATTGCTTTATATAGGCTCTAAAAGTAGTCGTTGTAAATTTGTTTCTAGTTGTTGAGTAACTTCAGCCCTTCTGAATGTCCTTCTTTCTTCTAATGAGCTTGAATGTGAAGGATGCATTAAAAGAACTTCATGCAACATTAAAAGGCATTTTCTTCTTTTACATAACCTCCCAATAGTTGAATATGTACTTATGTCTTTTTGGGAAGTGTGCCTTTACCTGACTTTCTCTAAAATGCAAAGTCGTACGAAGTAGATAGTCTTTCTATAGTTGTCCTTGCTAATGTCTGGGAAATTATGAAGAAAAGAAACTCTAGGTCTTCATCCAAGAGATCATTTTATGTGACTTGTTCTTGTATACGAAACTTCTTAGCAAACGGAAGTACGAACATCCCCTACAACATAGATAAGCATATATGTTTTTGTATAGAACAAGGTTAGCTTAAACTATGTGTGTATCGTCTAAGCATCAACTATGCTTATCATATGTAAAAATAATATTGCTCAATGTTGTATCGCCTGTTAGATGAAATACTTATGTCTTACGTGATCTGTAGTTGAAAAGTTATTGTCTTACAAATGAAGAATGACCATGTGTTATATTTAGTTGTTTTAAGAACTTAATCAAAATCATAGGTTGTTGGACTTTTACTATAACAATCTCCCTCTTTTTTATGGTACTTAAAACAAGTTAATAGCTCATTGAAGAGCAAACATGACATGTCCACTCAAAGACCTCTTACCTTATACACTTGGATCTTTTTTGACCCACCATAATTGGGTCTATTGGAGGCAAAATGTATGGTCTAGTCATTATTGATGATTTTATAAGGTGAACATGTGCCAAATTCTTGAGCCATAAGGATGAGACTTTCAAAGTCTTCTATAAAATCTTTAAACAAGTTCAAAACAAGAAAGGCTTATATATTGTTGCTATCAGAAGTGATAATGGTGGAGAACTTGAAAATGAAATTTTTCGAGTCTTTTGTGAAAACTATTTGCATAAACCCTAACTTTTCTACTTCAAGAACACCGCAACAAAATGGTATTGTTGAGAGGAATAATATATCTTAACAAGAAATGACTTGAACTATGTTAAAAGCCAACTCCTCACCAAAATTCTTCTGTGCAGAGGCAATAAATACAACCTACTATTTACAAAAACGAATTTACATTAGACCCTTGACTAATAAGACTCCTTATGAAATGTATAAGGATAGAAAACCCAACATTTCCTATTTCCATCCTTTTGGAGTCCAAAGTTTTATCTTGAATACAAAAGACGATCCTAGAAAGTTTGATTCCAAAAATTATGAAAGGATTTTACTTGAATATTTTAAAACATCTAAAACATATAAAGTGTACAACTCTGGGACGTCTATTATTGAAGAAGTTATTCATGTAAGATTCAATGATCATAAGTTTGATAAAAGTAAGATTTGTGTGAGTTTCTAAATAATATTATTAATAAATAATAATGTATTATAATTTTAGTATAATAAAAAAATTACAATTCTAATATTAAAATTTTAATTTTTTAATTTTTTTGAATAATTGAACACATACTTTATTTTTAACAATTGTTATATATATTTATTAAAAATGATATATTTATATATAACTAATCTTAAAGAAAAAAATTAAAAAATTAAAATGTATATTTAATTACTTTGATCATTAACGAAATTTAAATAAAATTAATAAAAAAAATAAAAATAAAAATAAAAAATGTAATATATTTATAATTAAAAGCAAAATATATGAATATGAGTATTTAATTTAACCTTTAATTATAAAAGAACGGAATAGAAGGAAAAAGACAAGGGGCAGAGGAACGGTGGAGCTGCAATTGCAGATTTGCAGGTAAAGGTGATTGCTACTGGGACCTTGCTATAGATAGAGACGGGGAATGAGACAAGGAAATGCTCATCAATAATTATTGATGTTTTCGTTTTGGAAATCCTTTACATCCACTCTTGACCACGATGCAAAAGAGGGAGCTACACATATTTGGATTTATCATCAAAACGAATAATTCTGGGAGATGTAGTTACCATCACACGCTGACTCAATTGCAAAAAATATTTTAATAAAACAAAAAAAGTAAGAAATTATATGACATTATGATTATTGATCAAATAAATTTAAAATAAATATTTGAAATTTTTAAAAGAAACAATCGAAACTAGAAAATGTTTAAAAATTTAAGTAGTAGTTTGAAATTAATATTTATATTCATATTTTTTTCATTTTTCATAATGAATTAAATTTAAAATCATTTAAATAATAAAATATAAATAATTTAATATATACTAAAATAGTAAATTTAAAATATTAATTTGCCCATGTAAGATTAATTAAATGAATTAACAATAATATTGTAATGAATAATTTTTATATAAATTGAAATAATTTAGTAATATTAAAATAAATATATTATATAAAGTATTGAAATAATGGATTAATAGTTTTAATTAATAAATCCTTAGATTAGAATAAAAAAACTAAACATTGTTCATATTAGTAGTAATAAGTAAAATTAAATTTAAAAATAAATTAAAAATATAAAAATATAATATAAATTTATTTAAAATGTTTTTAAATTAAATTAAAGTTATAATAAAATTTTGTATCATAATAATAATTTACAAAAAATTTAGTATAAAATAAATTCAAGTAATGAAAATGAATATTAAGATTATTTGAAAATGTGAAAGTTAAGTTAATTTTAAGTTGGTGTAAATAAAATATTTGATATAATGATTATTAATAATGTACCGACTCGTCGTTGGGCGTTGTTGACCACTAGTAATGTTGGGGTCACGTAAGCGGGGTGCCACGAGCGGCGTGGAGCAGTGTCTCGCGAGGCACGTACATTGAGGAACCAAAGAAGTGGTCAGACATCGGTTACCGGGATGTATCGACGTGCCACTAGGTAGTGTAAAGAGGTCGGACATCGGGGACTCGAACAGTAGAGCTGGGCCACGAGAGGTGGATCCCAGACCACACACCAGTTATCAATAAGGAAGAAGCCTAGGTCACGAGAGTCCATGCGTGTGGAGTGGATGACGCGTTCAGGTGTAACACAAGTATAGAGCCAATGGAAAGGATACGACCTGTGAGGGTCACGTTCCATCGGTGAGCTGCATGCATGGCATGTGAACAGCTAGGGCGCTCCCAGGACGGGTGACCCCAGAGATCAGGTGCACGAGGAGGCATCTAGGTGATCATCCTGTCAGAGGTTGCACTCCAGTTAGGGAACCCCACGTGCTAGGTTATCCTAAGAGTGGGTAACAGTGGCGCTGGGGCCCACCCCCTCAGGAAGCCTAGTTTGGGTAACGGAAACAGCGAAAACCCTAGGCTATATAAAGGGAAGTAACAAACTTAGTAAGGTACGCTATTCATTTGTGTCGCTTAACACACACAGTGACACAGAGGTTTATGCTTACAGTTTTTGGTGTTTCCTAGCCTTAAGATTGACTTGAGCATCGGAGTGCAAACGACCTCTAGGACGCCCTTTGTCTTTGTGTTTCAAGTGTTCAATTGGAAGGAAAGCACGAGTGAACGCAGGGATTCTTGGGCGTGAGATTGTCGTAGACGCATAAAGGCGTTTCGGGTCAACCGGCAGGAACATTTGGCGCCTACCATGGGGCACGATACAAAACATTTTCCCACCAACAAGAACAAGAAAGATCGAAAAGATGAGAAATACGAGGCAGGGACCTGTTGCACCAAACGGTGGAGAGAGCCTCACCCTGCAACAGGTTATGGAAACGATGCAGGCCCTTCAAGAAGAGGTGGCTGCGTGAAAATCCAACCAAGAATGCATCCAGGCTGATTTGGCGGCGTCGCAGGCCACAAACGAAGAACTGCGTCGTTTGAATGAGGAATTGCGCAGGGATATGCAAAATCAGGCAGGCGAACGCGAGGAAGGAGATCAAGAGCCTGCAATGCCACCCCAGGAGTTTCCGATGCCGTTCTCGCAAGAGATCATGGAGGTTGTGATACCAACCACGTTTGTAGGGCCCAAAGTTACCTTCACTGGTACGGAGGACCCGGAGGCCTATCTCACGGCTTTCCATACGCAAATGATGCTAGTTGGGGGATCCGACGCGGTGAGATGAAAACTGTTCATGAGCACCCTAGTGAGAACAGCGATGGATTGGTTCATCAGCCTCCCTGATGGCCACGTAATGTCGTTCCCACAACTCACCAAGCTGTTCATAACCCAGTACATCACGAATTGGGCGCCCCCACCCATCTCTTATGATCTCTTTTACATAAGACAATATTAGGGGGAGTCCCTGAAGAAGTTCCTTCACTGTTTTGGAGCACAGGTGGTGAGGTTGAACCTCAAGGAAGAGACGATGATGGTGCATGTGTTCAGAAAGGGCATCGTGCCAGGGCCCTTCAGTGAGTCACTTATCAGAAACCACCCTAAGACTTTCGCCGAGATAAGGCGCCGCACGGTGGCTCATATTGCGGCGGAAGGGGAAGCTAACGAGAAGTGCACGTGTGTGCTTCCCACGCGCCCGCGTGTATCAGGTAGTCCTTAACCCCTAAGGGTGCATGAGGCAACGACAGAGAAGAAGACCCCCGCGAAGCAGCAACTCTATCAACCAAGAAAGCCTCAAACCAGGGGGCGTGAGAGGGAGAACAGGCCACCAAGGCACGACTTCGTAGTAGATTTGAAGGACTTCATCGCTATCCCCAACATAGCGGAGAGGCTAAAGGAACCCCCTAAGACCGAAAAGAAGCTCGGGCCCAACAAGAACGCCTGTTGTGAGTTCCACCAAGCATTCGGCCACCCCATACTTAACTGTTTGGCACTGGGGCACCAGCTAGACGAGTTGGTGAAGAACGGTTTCCTAAGGGATTACTTGCAGGAAAAGTAGGGTGTCGAGGACGTTGCGGTGACAGGGGGTGACACGGGGCATGAAGTTCCCGTGCATGGTGAGATTCACACCATCGCGGGAGGTTTTTCGGGAGGAGGTTGCACCGCTTCTCAGCGGAAGAGGTACGCACGGGCGGTGATGTCGGTAGAAGCACAGAGGGCCGACAATGCTTTTGATGTCGACCTTGTCTTCACCAAGGCCGACCTCCAGGACGTTGTTCCCCATGACAACGACCCGGTGGTAATCTCAGTAGTAACCGCTGGTAGGAAGGTGCACCATGTGCTAGTGGATCAAGGAAGCTCAGTAGACGTAATGTTCTGATCACTTTCAACAAACTGCAGTTGTCCCCTGACATGCTGAGGCCCTACACTGGTTGCCTGTACGGTTTCGTGGGAGACCAGGTGGAGGTGCGTGGGCACTTAAGGTTGAGGACCACCTTCACGGATGGCACTGCTTCTCGTACGGAGAACATCAGGTATCTCGTCGTCAATGCCCCCTCTGCTTATAACATGTTGTTGGGTAGACCTACGCTAAATAGGTTGGGGGCGGTGCCGTTGACGAGGCATATGAAGATGAAGCTTTCTGACTTGGCAGGAAAGGTGATTACCATCAAGTCAGACCAGAAGAAGGCCAAGAGGTGTTATGAGAACAACCTCAAAATGAAGAGAGGGGTATTCATGGTCACTACGCGCCTACTGCACTCAGAAGACGTTGCCCAGCCCGAGATCAATCACATCGAAATCACCCAGGCCGAAGCAGAGATCGCCTGTGCAAGGATTGCCCGGGAAGGCCGAGTTGAGCCGGTTGGCGATGCAGGGGAAAGAGAGATTGGAGGAAATGTCTCCAAGCTTGGCAACACCCTCGACCAAACGACACAGGGACGACACCTACCTGACTTAGAAGAGCTATTTGCGACAATAGCTAAGCGTGGGCTGAAACCGGACCCCGATAAACGTGTGTTCAGAATAGAAGCAGGGAAGTTTCTGGGTTTCTTGCTCACCGAGCGTGGTATGGAGGTAAGCCCAGAAAGGTGCGCACTGACGAGGCGCGTGGCTGTCCTGTCTGGATTTGCGTCAGCCATAGGAGAGGGTGGCTTCCCTTACCAAGAGTGTAAAGAGGCGTTCATCAGGTTGAGGGAGTACTTAGCCAACCCTCCAGTCTTATGAAAACCGCAGCCAAGCACTTCACTTAGCTTGTATTTAGCGGTGATCGATCAAGCGATCAGTTCAGTCCTTGTTCCAAAACAGGACCAGTTTCAGAAAGTCATATGCTTTGTGAGCAAAGTATGGCAAGGGCCTGAGGAAAGACACCAGGTACTGGAGAGGGCGGCCTTGGCAGTCCCATGTCAGCTCTCCCCCATGTGGGTTGGTCCTTTTAGAATGGCAGAGGTCCTTGGAAACAAAACATACATACTGGAGACGGTGGAAGGAGGCGCGGATCCTCACACATGGAATGCGGTCAACTTCAAGTTTTATTTCAATTAACCAACAACATTGTGCATTGTATTAGGGGACGCTCTTTTTCTCTTATAAGGGTTTTTTAATGAGGTCACCCAATAAATTTCGATTGAAATATTTTCTCGAGTTTTGTACAATGCAGTTAAGAACTTGTTTCCCTTGCGTTAGAGGTCTCGAGAGTGGAAAGGTAGGTTCGTAGAGAACACCTCCCCCCTCGAGTGAGAACGTAAAGGTTGAAGGAAATAGTTCGCTAGATAAATCTTCCTTGCCCTTGAGCGAACCTGAGGTAAGTTAAGAACTTGTTTCCCTTGCATTAGAGGTCTTGAGAGTGGAAAGGTAGGTTCGTAGAGAACGCCTCCCCCCTCGAGTGAGAACGTTAAGGTTGAACGAAATAGTTCACCAGATAAATCCTCCTCGCCCTTGAGTGAAGCTGAGGTCAGTTAAGAACTTGTTTTCCTTGCGCTAGAGGTCTCGTGGGTGGAAAGACGGGTTCATAGAGAACGCCTCCCCCCTCAAGTGAGAACGCCAAGGTTGAACGAAATAGTTCACCAAATAAATCCTCCTCACCCTTGAGCGAAGCTGAGGTTAGTCAAGGAATTGTTTCCCTTGCGTTCGAAGTCTCGTGAGTGGAAGGGTACTGATATGAATCCAAATAGACATGACAATAAAATTGGGAATTTAGGGTTACGGAACGGAATAAATTCAAAACAGTAACAATAGAAACCTGGATAAAGGAAGGCGCCACAAACAAAGTTTGAT
>Ga0123342_1003915_pt1 | contig 23364 bp, 14 predicted proteins | sample Turbeawhitnodule_FD_89960 | JGI IMG/M metagenome (GOLD analysis project Ga0123342, IMG submission 89960) | Root nodule microbial communities of legume samples collected from Mexico - Turtle bean Mexico white nodule | ecosystem: Host-associated > Plants > Roots > Nodule | place: Mexico: Nepantla... | reverse complement strand
TATTTAAAAAAAAATATATATATATATATATATATATATATATATATATATATATATATATATATATATATATATATATATATATATATATATATTATTTATATTTATTAAAATAAATTATAAATTTATAATGTAAGTGCGCGAATACATATATTTATATTTTATTTAAATAAATTTAGATACGCTTATATCATAATATTATAAATAGAAAATCAAATATATGCAGTAGTAATATTATAAAAAGTTTACGCATGAATTTTTTTTATATGTGATCCTAAGTAAACAATTTAAGTAGAACTGTGTTTTTTATTTGCTATTGGTACGAATTTGAAATCTAAATTATTTAATTAAATCACACAATTGAATAAACTTTGTAATTAAAATTGATATAGTTTTAAATAATCGTTTCTTTTAATTATTAACCATTTTAAAAATAACACATGTTAATTTAAGCATTCAATAAATGTAGCATTCCAGAGATTTATGTAAAAAAAAGAATAAGATATTATATGTTGTCATTATCAGCTTCAAAGAGACTTTTCTTTCTTCTTTTTTTCTTTTCTTTTCTCCAAATGGTGATAAACACCCTCCCTCCCTTAACATAGAATCATTGAATTCACACCAATAAATTTGATATATTCAAACACCATAACCAACATTGTCTCCTCAATGAGTTCAGTTTCTTCCCATTTATGAAGCTGAAGCACTGCACTGTTCACATTTTTTTCCCAGTAAACACCCAGACTGCATGTTGCGTTGTCTTTGTCTCTTCTTGAAAATTAAATCCACAAAAAGTGCTGCCACAGAACAAAAGCATAACAACTTTTCCACAACTTTGAGTATAGATAAAGCTAATAGTTTGCTTCTTGCATCGGTAGTAATCCAGATTGAGATATGTTATGAATGGTCGTAAGCTTTATATTCTCTTAAGCCAAAAGATTTAGTAAAATGGAAGAATTAGAAATGAATAAAATTGAACTTAGAAGAAGTAAACCAATTCGTACCAATATCATCAAGGAAAATAATGATAGACTGAATACAACGTTCATTATCGATTATCGAGAGGCTTGAGAACCTCAATTGCTACCACAATTGTGGCCACATCTAATGCATTTGTCCATAATTTGGTACCCACAATGCAAACAATTTAAAACCACGATATTAAATAACCGCATGCATACTTGTCAACCAGGCGATATGCCTCCCAACATGGATGGAGGGTTGTTGCTGTCTCATCCATGCATTGTTCCTTTTCCATATGGATCATCCAATAAAGTGCCTAAGATTACAACACCAATTATAGGTATAAGTAAACAGTGCATGTCTCATAACATAGGACCTCTAACTCTGCACTTGATCCAACACCAACAATATTTTCAACCTCAATTTTAGAAATAGAATCCTCATTGTCATTCTCATGACCATTTTGAAAAGGGTGCTCAATCTTGGATCGTGGTAATATTACCTGAAGAAAATATATCTAGTTAAAGAAAGGTACCATGTACCATGCAAAAATGGTCACAAAAATAGTCACAAACCAATTACATTTGTCATTTTATACCATTTCACTGAGAGGATGCTTGTTGGAATATAAATTGTCTGGAGTTAACTCTGCCTAGAAATCAAGTAATGGAAGTCAGTATTTAAAATAACAACAATCACCTTTTTAAAAGTGTTTAAACCCAACAACCGAAACCGTGTTGGTAGTGGACGAAACACTAATTCATTAGTCGAGTTGGCAGCATCCTTGAGAGAAACCTGGTGATGCTTACCAAACATTGAACTATTGATAAATACACTGAAAGAGATACGAAAACCAGACAAAAGTTAGTTTTCACCATAAAAAGACATTAACAACAAATAACAAAGGCCTCCAATTAAAAAATGTGAGCATTCATCGTAGACATGGCAAACAACCCGTAACAATTTAATTTCTTTAAAGGGGTGAAGATGATAAAAAGGAAAATCTAAAACTGAACGGAAATCAAGAAAGAGAAATTGAACCTATAATATCTTTTTAGCAGCACTCCCTTGCGTATCTTCTACAATATTTCCCTAATATTTTTCTCTCTCAAATTTGAAGAGACATTCCCTTTTTCTATGCAACGGTTTTTTAAAATTAACCACTCTCTCAATTCAAAACCGTCCATCTTCTCCAGTATTTCCACTAATATTTTTCTTTCTCTCAAATTTGAAGAGACATTCCTCTTTCTATGCACCTGTTTTTAAAAAATAATCACTCTTTCAATTCAAAACTGCCCCAACCTTTATTTCACTTTAAAACTGTTCCTCCACATAGACTAAATATTTAAAAAAAAATAAGAAATGACACAATGACCAGGTTAACTAAATCATATTGTCCTAAAACAACATAATAGGTTAAGTGTAATGTCATCTGCTAAGTGATGTATGTCGAAATTATTAAAACTCATCATTAAATATGAATTCGTGTCATTAAAGTTTATAGAGATTCGTAAAATTTCAAAAAGTTCAAATTAAATTTGAACCCATCGAGTTGTCACAAAGTACAAACCCAAATCTAATTGTTAAAATAATTGAGCTAACTAAAGCCTGAATCACCCTACAAATTGGGTTCCCAAACTTGCAGGGCTTGTATACTATTCAAAACTGGAAATTAATAATATAATATTATTCCTTTTTGTAAATTTGAGTAAAACCACCTACGAATCCAAATAACTCTTCACTTAAAAATTGATTTCTATTGTAACCAAGTAACCATTTTACTGCACCCAATCACAGGGAAAAATCCGAAAATACCCTTAAAAATGGGTAAAATCCGAAAATACCCTTAAAAAGATGGAGTACATGTAAAATTACATTCCATTCCGGACCCCTTTTTCCAGAACACAATAATCTCTTTCGGATAATTTTTTCCAAAATGTATTATTTTTAGTTCCGGATTTTTTTATCCAGAATGGAATTTTGTTTTTTTTTTCAGATTTTTATATCCGAAACACAAAAATATTTTCCGGATTTATTTGTTCATAATGCATTATTTTCACTTCCGAATTTTTATTTCCAGAATAAATAGTATTTTTGAAATTTTAAAAATTATGTTGGGTGCAGGTTAGAAAGTGTTGGGTGCAGGGAGCATTTGCCACGTAAGTGTCCAAATATCTTATACGGAAGAATTACCACTCGGTCTACATCAACAAAGCCCTAACCCTTCAACAAATAATCAACTAGTCCAAAAACTCAATTATCCACTTCGGACAGTTCTAGTCCAGCTTCAGTAAGAACAATGCATATAACAAATATGTATCACCTTGGACTAATTCTCCAGCAACTACAACCAAAAAGTGAATTACTATTTACAATTGATAATCTGTCATGCAAGCAACCACGCCACAAAGCAACAAAAAAAACTAAAGATTATTGTAGGAAAGTTAAAGAAGGAAGAAGATGGTATTCACGAAAACTTATACACAGTACCTAAAGATCTATTCATGAACGGGAACAAGGACTACTAGAAACCAATTCATGTGCAACTTGACCAAGTTACTTGATCACGTTTTCGTTTATGATCCTCAGACAGTGGCAGATTATCGCTATCGATGTTCACTGGTATCGAAGAACACACGTCTTTGTCCACAGAAAAATGGCTGTCGCTAACTAGATTTGCAGGTTCCCCATCTATTGAAATCAAATTTGACTGCTGCTCAACTGAGACATCGCCATTGCTTTTCAGTTGTTCCTCAACGGAAAGATCAACATTGCTTTCCTTGACAGATGGGTCTATTGAACTGGTGGTTTCTTGTGTATCAACTTGAAGAAGGTCTTCAAGGAAACGCTCTGTGGCAGGACTTGTGTGAGAAATAAATTTCACGTCCAAGATTGGGTTTTCAAAATCTACAACAGAGGAACCTACTGAAAATCCAAGAACTTTCTCTAAGATGTTCTCGTGGAAGGTCTTTCTAGGGACCTCTGTTGCCACAGTATGTTCAGTTCGTGAAGACTGCCCTTCCTCGGTGATACTATCACCTTCCTGACCATTGATTTTCCCATTATCATCTTCTTCAGAGTTGTCAATAAAACCTGTTTCTGGATTGAGTTCAGCTAAACTATTAGTTTTCACATTCACCTCTTCTTGATCTCCTTTAGCAATGCAAAGTTGGTCATCTTCTTCAGCTTCCTGGGCAATCTTTTCAGATGGTTTATAATTAGAATCTGGGTTTATCTTCTCACCATTTTCCAAAGTATTAGATGAAGCCAACACTTGGATGTGACTAAATTCCTCACTGACTGCAAGACGAACTGAGCCATTTTTTGCTATCTCGCTATTGCTCCCATGGTCATCATCATCATCATCTTCATTTGAAAACTCAGGGGCTGTAACAGTTAGACTTTTCGTATACTTTGGAGAGTTTACGGACATAGAAGATAAAAAATTAGCTAATGCAGAAGATAAAGCATCATCAATTGTGTGCTTTCCTTTATCTTTCAAAGAACTTGTTTCTTGCTCTGATGCATTTCCTTCTTCATCCTCGCCATCAGGAAACTCTGGGGCCGTAACTACAAGACCTGGGAGCAATTGAGTAATATTTCCTGAATCAGACCTATGAGGAGAGACATATGGTATCTCTGCGTGTAAATGTTTCTCATCTGGTTCACTTTCCCTAGTGACAATATAATCAGGACAACTGTCACTGGTGTTGGCATCTGATACAATACAAGAAGCATCAGGAGAAGAAATTCTACAATGAGATGGCGATGCAGAGTTCTGCAAATTCTTAGTCAATGTATCCAGTTGCTGCTCAACTCTCTGAAGTCTTGCCTCCATGCTGCTCATGGGCACTACCATTTTCTCTTGAAAGCCCAAACAGATTTCTTCTATCCTGTCCATGCGTGATACAAGCTGTTCCAGGACCCTTTCAACATTGCCACCCAAAGAAAAACCACCTTTACTCTCAGAAATACCAACTTGTGAGGGGAGAGCACTACGGTTGCACTCTATTTTAGCAAATTGAAAGGGAACAGCACTATGGTTGTTCTCCATTTCAGCAATTTTTGAGGGTACAACAGTGCTGTCCATTTTAGCAGTTTGTGAGGGTACTGCAACAGGGTTACTCTCAATTTTAGCATTTTGTGAGACTGCATCTGGCTGGGATGGACCCACCCAACTTCCTTTTACCTCCTTCAACTTCACTTCTTGGGGATCAGTTATGCTGGTGTTTCCTATCAGCTGGGTTTTAATTATCGAATCACTAGCGGGAGTTGCTTGCAAATCATCCCCCAGAACAAGTGACTTTTCCTTTTTGAGAGCATTTAGATTGCTGAGCCCTGTTGTCTTAGATAATTGCATTAAAGTGGGTATAAACATAGCCATGAGGGAACTGCCAGATGAGTTTTCATGAGGCTTTTCTTGGCTTTCTGAATCGACTGAATCAACAGGATCAGCAAACACATAAATTTCATCAACATAAACACAGCCTTTATTCTGAAGCGAGAGCAGCCGAATAGTAACAGAAATGCAAGGATTTGTGTCGTCAATCTCTGCTGTAGCCTCATAAAGATCCTGGAGACAGGAAAAGAGCAACTGAAATCAGAAAACCAAACACATTGGTATGGTGCCCCATCTAATATGGCACCTCGTGAATCTAAGTCAAGAGAAGAATGTATTGTTTATTAAAAAGAAAACTATAGTTCCTCGCCTGAATTATGCTTTTGTACTCTTTCCTACTCCTAATTATTAAAAAAACACGCTCCCCTGTATCCCTAAGAGATGGAGTGCGTTAGTTTCTCTCCATTCAGATAAAATGAACCTTCAGGAACAAGACTAACAAATAATTTATCCTGACTCTGTTAAAATAACCAATAGCTAATTTTGAATAACCCACTATAAGTTATAGCATTTAAAAGATAATTTTTGCAGAAAGTACTAGAAGAAAAAGAGAATAAGAAGATTAGATGAATTATGTTCTCCCATAAGCCAAAATCAACTTAGTATTTAAGTTCTATAAAAACACTCTGATAGATCTTCTCCAAAATCTTAAAAATAAGCTGATTTTAGTTCATGAGAAAAACACAATTCATTAGTATTTAAGTTCTACAAAAACACTCTGATAGATCTTCTCCAAAATCTTAAAAAGAAGCTGATTTTAGTTCATGAGAAAAACACAATTCCTTTTTTCCTTTTCTTCCTCCAGTAAGTGTGCACGAAAAAAGTTTATCCGATGTTCATACAAAACCAGAGTAATGTTTCAAAGACACTTCTATCATCTCATGTCACGGAGTTTAAAAGTCAATACTAGTAGGGGTTAAAATCAAACTGGTGCTAACGATGTATAGAGTAAAAAAAAAGAAACTTTGCACGCAACCAGTTCAAGCTACAAAAACTTCGCATGCATCATCAGTTTCTCCTGAATGGAGGAGCAGTGTAATTTAAGCATGAACCTTCACCAAATTGATGCTACAACAGTTTGTTCCACATCCACCTTAACAGAGCACATCAATTCAGTTGTTCTTACTATTTATTTACGAATCTAAACGAAAGCCAACAAAATTGGGAAAACACTTATAGGAACACCTGCTGAGACTGATATGTTTTGGTGGAATTGAGGTAGGGCTTTGTTTGCAAATCGATGTTGGGAGAATCAGGAGCTTTGACCTCAACCCAATCATCTTCAGTTTTAACACTATCGTCACCGAGATTTTGGACAGCGGGCGAACGAAGCACGTGATCGTCTCTAACAGCAAGACCGCATCGAACAGTGCAGAGATAGTCGTTGTTACTGCGGGCGTTGGGCGCAAAGTAAATCTCGTAGACGCGAGCACTGCTCCGAACGTAGATTTGCCTGAGCTCGTGTTTCTCCGCAAAAGTAACTGCACACGAAATAATGAATTAATCGAAAGCGTTAGTGTAATTGAAGTACAGTTAGGGGAAAACGAGGTTACTCTTGATCTCGCAAGGAGGAGAATCTAGCGATGGGGAATGAAGAAGAAGAGGAGTGGGATCAGTTTGGCCATCGTCGCTGAGAAGAGAGGAAGAGGATTGGAAAGTGATGCAGTCGCTGATAGAGGCGGAGGAAGGAATGGTCCAGTTGCATTGCGAATTCCAATCTCCCTCCATAACTATACGCAGAAGAAGAAGAAGAAGAAGAAGAAGAAGAAGAAGAAGAAGAAGAGAAGAAGATGAAGAAGAAGATGATGAAGATGATAAATCAACGGTTGCGATGGTTGCTGGCGGATAAATCAAGCAACCTAATGCATCTCACTCTTTATATCTACTTCTTCAACAAATGTTCTTCATGTATTTTACTTTTTTTCATGAAGATAAGTGTAACAATAATGATTTTTACATTTATGAAATTATTAAAATAATTTTTATTAACTAAAATAGAAACAAACTTATGGAAAATTAATAATTGAAGCAAAATTTTGAATATTTTAAAAACCTATGATAGAAACTGCAAGGAAAAAAACAAAATTGGGAATAAAAATTAAATAGACTAAATTCATTTTCTTCTTATATATATATATATATATATATATATATATATATATATATATATATACCAATTTTTTATTTATTCTACAACTCATTATTTGTATAAGTATTTTAAAACTTTTAAGTATTTATTTATTGAAAACTAGCTTTGCACAGTGATTACACAATTTGGAAAAAAACAATTTTTTTTCCAAGCATTTTCACTGCAACTTTTGTCATTCAATTTAAGAGATAATATGAAACTAAAATACCGAACATTCTATTATTAATAGTTATGTCCCAAAAGTTTAAATGATCTGAAATTATAACATTTTTTTCTGTTAATCATGATATTTATAAATCTTAGTTAATTATTAATTATTTTAAAATCTTATTGATTATTAATTATTTTTTAAATTTCAACAAATATTATTTAATATTTTTTAAAAAAATTCAATTGATTTCAAGTACACAAAGATATATAATCATGATTAATTATTTTTAATGTCTTCTATATTTTAAATTTTAACTAATATTATTTAATCCTTTAAATTTTTCTTAACCAATTTTACGTATCACAAAAATATATCTTTATATATAAATTCCATTTTCTTTTAATAAGAAATAGTTACATTAACTTTGTCATTTTAAAACATAGTAACCTAAAAACCTTATATTAACTAGTTACTAAAACAACATACGAATTATAGTTATTTTATTTCATCTCAATTTTTATTTACCAAAACAGATTAAATTATATTATTATGCTATAATTACATTATTTCATCTTAAATTAATGAAATATTAATAATAAATCCAATTCTTAACACGTACGAAAAAGCCATACCAAATTGGAGTCTCAAATAAGACTGTGGTCTTGTATCATAAAAATGAAATACTATTTTTTTTATCTTATACACCACCAATTAAAGTGTTATTCGTACAATATGTTACTATTGGAAATAAAGTTGAAAAAATGAAACTAAAATATAAAAAATAGAATCAACTTAATATTAATATAATTTATTATTATTAATGATTTGAAAATAAATACCAAAATTCACTCAAATTTACGGGATATGGTTATGTAATTGCTACTAATCTCATCATTTACTAATCAATATCATTTTTTTACCAGATGTAATATAGGTTGTAATGAGAAAACAAGTGTGAAGAACACAAAACCTTGAATTTGGGTTACAATAATGAAAAAAAATATCTTTGAAAGTTTTTTTTTTCATTTTCTTCTAAAAAAACACATTTTTTTCTGTATATTTATTTATTTTCTCCTCTACCAAAAAAAAAAAACAGCACAAGTATAAGATTTTCATATCTAAAAATCAATGGGAATCATGAATCGTAAAAAATTACCAATATAAGGAAAATATACTGTTTGTCATAAATATTTATAAGAATGTTTAGTTAATTTTCTCTTTAATTAAAGAATAAAGTGCATTTTGTTTGAAAATTTGAATTAAATACAAAATTATGGATTTTAAAACAATGATCCTTTGAGTTGGTGAAATGAGACTCAGACATTGTCGAACACATATCGATATTCGTAGGATAAATATTAATGAAATATTCAATTCAAAAAATATTTGTTAAATTTTTAATAATTTTAAAATGATCCTAACATAATTTTTAAAAATATAAATACATTAATTTTCTAAAAACTCAAATTCATTGTATAAATTTTTATTATGGTTATAAAAATAAAAAACAAAATCTTTTAAATCAAAATAAAAAACATTTTCTACTAAAAAAAACTGAAACATGAAATATACTAAAAAAAACATATAAAAAAGTTTCAATTTTAGTGATACGACTTTTAAACATGAAATATACTATATAAAAAAAATACGCATATTGTGTATTGAAGGTCCACAAACACGACCATACATAAATAATCAGAATAATTATAAAGTATTGAATTAACACACTCTTTTTAGAAAGTAATAATGAGTTGAGATAAGATAGAAATTGAGTTGTGATAAATAAAGTTTATTTTATTTCAACTTCATACAAATGTAGTTTATTCGAACTCAACTCAATTTATGGACCGCTTATTCCTCCACCACCACCATTACTTATTCAACCACCTCCATAAATTTTAAAATTTTCAAAATTAATTTTCAAAATTACTCTTCATCCAAAAAAAAAATATTACAATTTCTAGATTATGTATTTTAGAAGTAACAAATTACAACTTCCATATAATTCAAATCTATTTAACAACTCACAATACTGGATTACGTAATTCATAACTTATTAAGAAAATAAACTTACCGAATTATATAATTCGAAAGTAAAAAATTACCACTTTCGGATTACGTAATTCATAACCTATTTAACAACTAACAATATTAGATTACATAATCCAAAATTTATTTAAGCAAATAGGTTATGGATTACGTAATCTGGAAGTGATAATTTTTGTCTTCCAGATTACATAATCCAGAAGGTTTATTTTCTTAAATAAGTTCTGGATTATGTAATCCAGCATTGTGAGTTGTTAAATAGGTTTTGGAGTACGTAATTTGAAAGTTGTAATTTTTGATTTTCGGATTATGTAATTTGTAGTGTAAAACATTGCTATGGAGTGCAGGAAGAAACAGTCCAATTTATGTTAGATTAACAATGCGATCCCATTTGGTAATTTTTAATTTAAATTAAACTAATTTAGCTTATAAACTAAATTTACCAAATCAACTGTTGCAATTTTACAAACTAATATTCGAGTTTTCTTCAATTACTGAAGGCTGAAATATCTGTCTTAATTAACTATGTCATTCTCTTGTGTAGGCTGAGAGTAAAATAATGCTAATTTTCTTGTCAGTGGGTTGAAGTTAAAGCATCGAAATAGTTTTTGATGAATGGCTTCAAGTTAAACCTACTCAAGCTTGTTTCTTTCATCATTGTAGTGCAAATCTAATATTTTTCTTCCACTCTCTAAAGAAAATTTGGGTTAGAGATCGTTCAACATTTCAACATAAAACGATCTTAGCTAAGGGGAAAAAACAGAAGTATACACAAGACAAAAGGCAAAGTAGATTGTTTCATGAACAAATAGTACAGAGAGACGAAAGATCATCATATGAAAAGGAAAACATTACATTGCCGTTGTTCTTTTGGTAGATACAGCCTAAGGCCTCATTTGTGACAAATCCTGGCTGTTGGCATGGTGACACAAATAGGATAATAGATTTTCTTAGCTTCAGGAGTGCCACGTTTGGGCTCATCAGCCATGGACATCCCAGCAACAGAGCAAACAGCTGCTGCAGCAGCAGCAAACATCATGTTCCTCCTTCCATTGTTGCCCTCCTTGTCATTCTCACTACTGAACTTTGTCTTCTCTCCTTCAACTGCTTTGGAAGCATTTGCCACCACCAGCCTCCTTGGGGATGCAACCGGGGACCGGTGGCTGATGACTGAGCTGCCAATGAGTGATGCTGCCATGGTGATTGATGCCATCTCTGCTATGTGATATCAGTCTTGAACTAACCCCAAAAACTAGTCCTTCTATGTTGCAAGTAGAAGGAGTTAAGTTTGATAAAAGAATATATTGGATGAGGAACTGGCTGGGGACCCAATTATCTTATCTCATTTTTGAAATCTCCAATGAACCATTGCCACGTAGAATAAGTGATTATCTTGAACCAGTGGCCATTGAATGTGCTATATGTTATATGAATAGCTACCAAAGAAAAAAAATCTCGCATTGAACTTTTTATTTTCATGTGGGCCAGGCTTATCTTATGCAGAGTTATGTGAGCCACCCATGACCCAACACATAGCAGGGTTTTTTGTGTTAATAGTTACTTCACAATCTTAACACCCACTACAAGATTCCGCGGCCCAAACAAGAATGAAAGAATTTCATTCACCTATATCTTTTATCAAGAGTGCTACATAGAATGGATTACATTTCAAAGACAATTACTTACAAAAAGATAATTAAGCATTCTTGTATTATTAATATTAGCTGTTACATGAGATCTATCACTTGATTTTAAAAAAAAAATCAAAAATCAAAAATCAAAAAGGCAATGAGCTCAACTTGGTTTTGCAGAGAACATGCGAACTTAAGCGCAAATGACTACTGCTTCTTCTCCTGTTGTGTATGGCGGAGGCAATAAATTGTGTATGTTTGCAAAAAGATCTCTACGGCCAGGTGGTAGTTTGGTAACAGGCGAATCCAATACTGAGTCAGGAATTGCCACAAGGGTTTCTTCAAAAAATGATTCCACAGTCTACATGGTTAAAGAATGCAGTTAGCATTTCAATCAGTTCATATAATAAATGAAGTTTTAAACAGTTTACACTAAACAAATTATGTAACACAAAATCTTCACCTGACTAACCCAAATAACAAGGGAATGAAATGAAAGAACTAGCCATCTTATCTCTGTTCATGTAAGCCACTAATTTCCACAACAGAATTGTAGGATACATGATCGCAATATAAGCAATTGTTTGGAGTCAACTTCACTCTAAACAGTAGCCATTGATTCTGGGATAACCACTCATGTCCCAATTTATTTACATAGTTTTGTTTATGTACAATCTAAAAGCTAATAATGTAGCTTGGTGAGATTATTTTAAGAATAAGGAGTTTTCTGCTTTTTTCAGAAACAAAGTGATTTTGTTTTGAAAAAATACTTATTTCAAAGCATTATTTTTAAATTTCTGGAGAAATGAAGACAGCTCCAGTAAACCCATCATAGAAAATAACAGTAAACATAGAAGACCACGTATATAACCTTTGCTCAATCGAAAAGTTTGTACGTCCTTTAGTCGATAGCTTCATTTTAAAGTCCTATTATACAGTATAAATGAATCTTCTAGGCAATCAAATAATAGGTTTCACCATACAAAATCTTACCGAGCAATTTTTGAAAGCAGCATCAGCTTTGCGCTTCCAGAGTCCATTCCCAGGTTCTGAATGGAAAAGATTGAGTAAAGGCTGCAGCAACATAACAGACAATTGGCGCATAATATCAGAAAATTGAATGTCATTACTAGATATATAATTTGCCTCATGCAAATAAAAAGGAGGTGGGACAAAAAAGCCTCCAATCTTCTAAAACAAAATACAAAAAAAAACAGAGTTAATGGATTAGAGTGCAAGGAATCAAAAATTCTGTGTTGTGTATATATACTAAAAAGTCATAATACGTAGTGAAAATGTGTATACCACATAACAACTTAAAGCTACTTCTACATATAAAGAATACAGCATTATATATCAACTATTCGATACTACATACAATGCTACATAGGAATTCACAGCGAATGGAAGAATGAAAATAGAAAATCAAGTACTAGAGTTATTTTTGTTCCCACCTTTACAATATCTCGCATAGTTGGCCTACGTCCATATTTTCCCATGACCGACTCCCCATAGGCCAGATATCTTTTAAGGACCTTAATTAGACGAGAAATAAAAAATTAAAACCAAAAATGGTAAAATCTGAGTAATATGAAAGTTAACCCAGAATTGGTACAGAAAAATCCATGGAAAGCCAAACATTCTGCAAATGAACCTGACGACGTGTAAGACCACTGCTTGGTGTACCATAAATTGCAGAATCTACGTGTCCCAAAATATGCCAAGGGCTGTTAAGATTATCAACAATGGTTACTCAAGCCACCGCATATTAATTAATACAAACAACGTTAAGAAGGTTCAAACAAAAAACATTGTAATAAACAGGAATCTCTATGTCCCCACAAAACACTGCAGTTTTTAGGATATATTTTCAGAAAAGCAGAATCCTGATACATAACACAGATAAAAGGAAACATTATTGTATTTGAAACTTACTTGTTGTAGGCTGCACGTCCAACCATAACACCATGAGCCCCAGCTTCTTGAGACGCAATGACCTATAATTAATGTCCCCACATAAACAGGTAAAAGTAGAAGTGTCGAGAGTCAGGACAGTGTGTAGATATTAATGATTATGGACAGCTTTATGCATGGAAAACTCCTAAATCTGATATGAATATTAGGATTCAATACACAAAAAATAATTATAATGACAGCAGTTCACCTCTTCAACACTAGTAATGCCGCCATTGATTGTAAATGTAAGGTCAGGAAAGTCACGTAGGAGGCCGTAGAAGTATTCATATCTATATTTTAAAAAGATGAGAGATATCACATGAATTCTATACATCATGTAACTATAAAATCAGTTTTTACTAGCACATACTTTAGCGGAGGAATGCTCCTATTCTCAGCAGGGCTAATACCATTGAGCAGTGCCTTCCTTGAGTGAATTATAAAATGCTTAGTGGGTGATAAAGAAGAAACCTGGTATATGAAATCACCTGACAGACAATATAATGTTCAATAAGTAGCCCTGAAAACCATGGCACAAGTATTTTGCAGAAGTCATATAACCAAAAGATCTAAACAACATCAATGGCAACGTATGGTGTACAATAGAGATCCATTATATTTTATTTAGGACAATGAAACCCAAAACACCAGATAAATTCCAAGTAACAAGGGGTATATAAAAAGTACAAATTGTTATTTCTTGAGTTAAGATCAAAACCAAAGGTGGAAGAAACCAAAATGGGAATGATTTGTTTCTGGAATAAATGGAAACTCAACTTCATAACTATGTATCATCACTCATCTTCACAAATGCAAAAAACTGCTATCGTAAAAAAAAATGAAACGCTTGCAACTCCAAGCCTAACAAGCAGTGTCCAAAACAAAACAAAAAAAGGCGGTCCCCCAAAAAACCCATCTCAAATTTTTTTGTGATTGATTCTGCATATTTCTACAGTCATTATTTTCCAGTAACAGTTGGTTGAAAACCAGATTCATAACCCTGTCCCAAAATCTGGCTCCTACTAGCATGTCACAATTTAACTCCATTAATTAAGTAGTATTTTTGAGTTAGTGGCAACAAGTAACCTGGGGATTTTGAAATAATAAACACCTAGTATATATGGATGTACTGTACCCAATCACTGAAACCCTTTTCACTGCTTACTAAATGCAAGACGTTTGATATCAGTTTATAAAATGTTTCAGATACTAACGTATACATGGCAAACTGTAATACCTTTTTCGCAAATTTTATAAAAAAAGGAGGAGAAAACCTATTTATCGAATCCAAACTTTGCAATCTTTCAACTTAAAAATGGAAAGAGATTGCAGACAGAAGAACCTTACAAAGCTCATTATAAGAATCATGATCATCCACGCCAATTCGACATTTGACACTGACAGGTACATTTGTGCTGGCAGCAATTGCTGACATGGCCTCAGCAACAAACTTTCCTTGTATACATTAGATTTCCATATCAATTTTCATTGACAAAGAAAACTTATATATTTTTCTGTTTGCATATATTCATATTTAATTAAGGATCAAGAATGGTTTTCTAACCTTGGGGTTAAGCATAAGACTCACACCGAAACACCCATGCCCAGCAACTTTTGGACTAGGGCATCCACAGCTGGTAGAAATTTTGGAAAAAGAAATGTACTTCAAATGACCAATAGCAGAAAAGCGAAACTTTAAGGTTTAAGATGATTGAAAATATACAAACTTTAAGTTGATCTCGTCATAGCAATAAGCATTAGCAAGCTCAGTTGCTTTAGCCAAATTTTTTATATTACTCCCTCCGATTTGAAGCACGATGGGATGTTGGTCTGGAGAATATGCCAAGAATCTGTCCTGAACAAAATAGACAAAATAAAAAGAATAAACAGTTTTTCAATACCAACGCCCCGTTACTTTGAGCTCTTGTGCACTGGCGTGTGCACACTAAAATGAGATAAACAATTGGTTCTGAATGATAACCAATCAATACAACTTACCATATAAGATATATTTTATCATAGAAAACCCCACAAAACTGCAATTATGATCTTAGTTATTCATACAAGCAAAACCCTTTTGACTCCATAGTACCCATTTGATTTCATTTTTTGTTTTCTTTCAGCAAGCAGAATTATATATCTACCAGATTGTCCTTTTGATGAACAATTGTTTCAGCTGCAACCATCTCCGTGTAAAGCCAAGCATGTTTTGATATGAGGCGTGCTAGAGTCCTATAGTGATTGTCCGTCCATTCCATCATAGGAGCAACACTGAAATTCAGCCAACAAAAAACCATGCCAAACGACTGATATAATCAGCATACTTTATAATACATACAGGCACACGATACCAAAACCAAAAAAAAACAATGCAGAGATACCATTACCAGACACACACCTAAACCAAGGAGGAAGATAGTATCTGGAAACCGCTCCAGGCTTATCATGTAACTGTGCTTTCAGAGCATGAGTAGAAAATAACCTACAGCTGAACTTATTCCTACGAGATATAACTAATGGGAATCTGCAATTGTTTCTAAGGATGTTGCAACTTATGGGAGCAAATGAAACAGCCAGGGAATATCCTGCAAGCTTCGTCATCTCATCCCTCTCAGCAAACCATTACCTATCCATCAAAAGAAACAAAATTTTCATGCTGTGACACTGATACATGTGGCCAATTACATGGAATGAGAATTTTCACTTGAAGGGAACAATTTGTGAAGTGAGCTAATCGTTTAAAAACAGTAACAAAGAATTCAGGGTGGCATAGTCAGAGAAGCATTTCATCGAACAGAATATATGCAGAGTGATAAAATGGCCAACAGAAAGTAGCATTTAGAAGCAAAAAAACTTACGCCGGCGTCGGATTCTATAATGGGTTCCGTTGGTGAAGTTGGCCACTGCGCTGCTTATCCAGATTCCAGAGAAACAGTGGAAAACTAAGAAACAAATATTGAAAAGATTCGATTGAAATTTCAAAAATGTAAAAATAAAATAAATATATATATATATAACTTTTTTTAAATGTAAAGAAATGAGATAAAGAAAAGCTAAATGATACAAATAAGTATTAAAATTATATCACATTTGTTTAGAAGGTTAACAAAATTCAGTGATATTCAATTAAATTTTCTTTCAATTTATAAGGTTGACCTCGCTTACATGATAGTATTGTCAAATACTCTTTACTCACTCCAATAAGTGTTTTGTCTATACTCTTGCTTGAGTGAAAGCATCCGCATTCAAAGGAGGTAGTCTAAATCACTATAATGAGTGTTTTGTTTGGTATTCTCTCCCTTGGGAGGCATAAGTGCTTAAACAAATGTATTATTTGAGTCATCACTATAGATAGTGCATTTTTTTATGTATTCGTTCGACATAACCATCTTTATTCAAATGGAGATATTGTCATGAGTCATTTGTATAAATTATTGAATTCGGTGATTGAATTATTTATTGGTTTAATTTTGTTGAATTGTGAAAATTACACATAATATGTGTATGGAGTGAAAATGCGAATGACGTATTTATGTGTGAATTAAAGTCATGAATTTATGATGACTTATGTTATGTATTTGAATATTTAAATATATATTTAACATTAATGGTCCAAATAACGTATAATAAGACATGAGGTGATGAAAAACTAAATTATAATTTTATTGCACATCTGACATACTATGAGATCCAAATATTGGATGCCTTAAACTTACATAAATCTATAAAGTTGAAGTATGCTTTAATGGTAAAGATGCTAGTATCTCGTGAAACTTGTTTGATAAGTGTCTTTCAGAAGGTGTTAATAGTCACTAAACTATAAGGCATCATGCAGTGAGAAATTAGAGTGAAATTTATTGCACATCTAACACGTTATGAATTCCAAATGTTGGATACCTTAAACTTATGTAATTAAAGTCGCAGAATAATAAATGTATAATCATTAGTGAGATTTTCTGTAACTTTCAAATGGTATTAATAAACATTTTTAATTAATATTCTTATAAATTACATATTTTTTTATATCAGCATGGTGTACATGAATTCTAATACTATATTTGAAAAGATTCAAAGACCTTGATTTTTTTTTAAAAATTATTTAAAATTACTGTTTTTTTTTTTACAAATTCAAACATTGGGTTCCAAATTTTCTGCAACAAATTTACATCTTATATTTGAAAATGAAATCTCATTTGACACTATTGATTAATATACTTCATAGCCCTCCAATGCATAATATTAATTAAATTTTAATTATCTTCAACTAAGAGATAAATATTGATTAAGAAAAAAGAGGTATAATGTTAGAGTTGGTTCATACATTAATACAAGACCCAAAAAGCAACTCAATTGGATGAAGGATTTTATAATTGGATAGGCCCATGAAGCTTAGGAATGTCTGCCATTATTATGTTGTTGATTTTACAATTAAGTTGTTCTCTTATCTTTAAAGAACTGTAAGGCCCATGGCCATCTTATGCCCTTAAAAGGGGCTAACACTATGAATGAAGATAGAGAAATTTTTGGTTAACCCTAAATTTTAGCATCACAGTAGCAAAGGCCTAATAAATTGGTGCTTTCATTGTTCCTACCATGGCTCCCCACCCTCCATCCAAAGATATGGAAGCGGTCTTAACCAGCATCCAAGCAACCCTCACATACATGAAAAGCCAACTTGAGGACAACACTAGTAGACAATCTACACCTTCAATCCACCTTCACGTCCATCTTGGACCAGGTAACACTCTTAACTCACACAGAAAATAGAACCCCAAATATGAACCAGCAACACAACCCTCATTTCACTCAATCTCACTCCCACCATCAACAATTTCCCACCCCTGCCCTACGACCACCAACACTTAGTCTACCCTTCTTTGACGATACAAAGCCTTTGGATTGGTTGTTTCAAGCTGATCAATATTTCTCCTTCTACCAAATTCAGCTGGACCAGCGCATTCCCATAATGGGATTTCATATGCAGGGAGAAGCTCTTTCCTGGTTTAAGTGGCTGCACAATAACAACCTCCTCACTAATTGACATTCCTTCACAAGAGCTTTGGAGCTCCGTTTTGGCCCATCCACATATATTAATCATCAAGTTGAGTTGTTCAAACTCCAACAAACCACTTCAGTCATGGAATACCATAGCAGGTTTGAACGATTATGCAACTGTGTTGTGGGTCTCACTCCTGAGACCATTCTTAATTGTTTCATTTATGGATTGAATATTGAAATCCGTAGAGAGCTCACCATATTGAACCCATATTTTATAGCCCAGGACATTGGTCTAGCTAAGCTTATTGAAGACAAACTTAGGGACTTTAAACCTAAACAACATCGTTTTTAGGTACAACCCTACCACCACCCTACCTCCACTCCCCCTTTCACTAATCCAACCAAAACCAGTAACCCTACACCTCTAACACCTCATATGTCCATTAAACGTTTATCCTCCTCCCAACTGCAAGAAAGACGAGCCCTAGGTTTATGTTACAACTGTGACGAAAAATTCTTCCCATGCCATAAATGCACTTCATCTCGGTTTTTACTTATTTTGGATGACCCAAAAATTGAAATTCAACCCACGGAGGATATTTCCCCTTTTGATGACTACCCCAACACTATTCGCTTTCACCTTTCACCTCAAGCCCTCCCAGGTTTTGTTTCCCCCAAAACCCTCAAATTCTCAGGTTTAATTCATAACCTCCCTGTTACAGTTTTGATTGACTTAGGCAGCTCTCACAATATCCTTCAACCACGTATAGCCCACCATTTAAACTTAGCCATATCTCCCAGCCCACCCCTCTCTGTAATGGTTGGAAATGGGAAGTTCATTAAGTGTCAAGGTATTTGTCAATTAGTGGACATCTCTCTCCATAACTCCACTTTCACCATTAGTGGATCATGGCATTTATGTGTGGATTACAGGGCCCTGGATGCAGCCACCATTCGTGACCACTTCCCCATTCCCACCATTGATGAATTGCTAGATGAGTTAGGCTCAGCTACTGTGTTTACTAAAATAGACTTACACTCAGGCTACCACCAAATACTTCTTATGTCAAAAGACACTTACAAAACAGATTTTCGCACTATTGATGGTCACTACGAATTGTTGGTCATGCCATTTGGTTTAACTAACGCCCCTTATACTTTTCAGGCAACAATGAATGATATTCTCAAACCATACCTCCGCCGGTTTGTCTTAGTTTTTTTTTATGATATTTTAATTTATAGCCCAAGCTTGCAGGACCATTTTGTTCATCTAAAAACAACATTGGAAGTGCTCCAAACACACACAAAAAATTGCCAAACTTTCCAAATGCAGTTTCGCAACCGCAGAAGTAAGCTACCTCGGTCACATCATTTCTGCTCATAAGGTCCAACCAGACCCAGAGAAGATCATCGCCATTCACAACTGGCCTCAACCATGATCACTCACGACATTAATGGGTTTCCTCGGCCTCACCGGATTCTACAAAAAACTCATAAAGCACTACGCCACTCTCGCCACTCCTCTCACCGACTTATTACAACACCACAAATTTTCATGGTCGGAGCTCGCGCAACAGGCATTTGACAAATTGAAATTACACATACCAAAATGTCTACCCTACACCTTCCAGACTTCAAGCTTCCCTTTGTGGTAGAAACCGACGCGTTTGCCGTGGCCGTTGGAGCTATCCTCAGCCAAACAGGGCATCCACTGGCCTTCTTTAGCAAAAATATGAATCTCAAGCTCCAAGCTTCCTCTGTATATGTTCGAGAGATGTATGCCATCACAGAAGCAGTCAAAAGATGGCGTCAGTACCTCCTAGGCCAACACTTCAAAATAATCACAGATCAAAAGAGTCTCAACACCCTTCTTTCCCAAACCACACAAACTCCATAACAACAAAAATGGACAACTAAACTACAGGGATATGATTTTCAAATTATTTACAAACCTGGAAGGGAAAATGCCACGGCTGATGCTTTGTCACGACAGGGTCAAGATTCCACACTCATCATGCTTGCAGTATCATCCCCCATCCCTCAATTGATTGAAGAACTCCAAAAAAATTTTGGCACCACAGAAGGCCAGGACGTAATCCACGCGTGCACAAGCGGTCAACAGTAGCCGAGCCTCTTCTTCACCAGTCAAGGGTTATTATTTTTTCGCCACTAGATTTTTGTGCCAGCAGCAAACAACTTTCGTCAGCGTATCATGACGGAGTTCCATGCTTCTCCTTACAACGGCCACTCCAGCATCAAACCCACTCTTAAATGCATAGCCGCCTCATTCTACTAGCCAAAATGGACCAAAGACGTCCACCGTTTCGTCCAACAGTGTTCCATATGTCAAAAAAACAGATATATGCCAACCAAAACTCAAGGATTACTTCAGCCATTACCAATTCCAAAAAAGTATGGGAAGATATATCAATGGATTTTATTACTCACCTTCCGGTTTTCGCTGGCCACTCGGTCGTTTGGATCATCTGTGACAGGCTATCAAAATATGTACACTTCATTGCTCTTCCCACGCATTTCACGGCCCAACAACTAACAAGGCGGTTCTTGGTTGAAATTTGTCGCCTCCATGGCGTACCAAAAACCATAGTTTCGGATCGCGACCCCTTGTTCGTTAGCTCTTTCTGGCAACATTTGTTTAAGGCACAAGGAACCATGTTAAAATTCAGCTCATCATACCATCCACAAACAGACGGACAAACAGAGATACTGAATCGCGGATTAGAAGCTTACTTGAGATGCTTTGTGGGGAGTCAACCAAACAAATGGTATCAATATCTTCACTTGGCGGAGTAGTGACACAATACGACCTACCATTCGGCTATAGGAACATCCCCGTTCCATGCACTGTACGGTCGACACCCACCCACCGTCGTCGACTTCTTACACGTCCCACACGAAGGCACCACCATTTCAGCATCGCTGGCAGCGCACATCGTCGTCCTCCATGAACTCCGAGAGCACTTACGTCGCACACGTCAACACATGTGTGACCAAGCTAACCGCCACCGCACCGACCGAAGCTTTGAGCCAGACAATTGGGTGTGGGTACGCCTCCAACCCTACATGCAACGATCATTGGAACCACATACACACCAAAAGCTAGGTCCGCGTTTCTCAGGTCCATACAAGGTACTTCGCCGAATCGGAGCTGTCGCGTACGAGCTCCAGCTGGCCGCATCTGCCCGCATTCACCCAATCTTCCATGTTTCCTTGCTCAAACCTTTCAAGGGGGCCCTCTGGAGCACACCCTAATTTGTCTTCAAAAAGCACTGACTCCATCTCTCCAACCGCACTTAACTCATCAAGAAAAGTCACTCAGAACTGCCTGGACACACCGCAACAGGAATCCAATACCAATGCGACACGTGCCCATTGCACAGTTGGCCCTAACCAATCCTCATAAGCCCAACAGGCCTCCTGCAACCTAACTCTCTGTCGCACCCCAGTGTCACTATCGAAACACCCCACCCCATAGCCCAACAAACTCTCAAGTGGCCCAAACCCAACAAACTCTCAAATGGCCCAACTGACCCCAGGACTTCACTTTGAGGACAAAGTGTCTTCCGAGGCGGATAATAATGTTAGAGTTGGTCCATACATTAGTACAAGGCCCAAAAAACAACCCAATTGGATGAAAGATTTTATAATTGGATAGGCCCATGAAGCTTATGAATGCCTGCCATTATTATGTTGTCGATTTTACAATTAAGTTGTTCTCTTATCTTTAAAGAACTGTAAGGCCCATGACCATCTATTGCCCTTAAAATGGGCTAACACTATGAATGAAGGCAGAGAAGTTTTTGGTGCCTAGTTTTAGCATCACAGTAGCAAAGACCTAAATATAATATCTGAATATGCTGACAAAGAGGAGCAAGGTTTTTTTTAATATCTGAAATGCTAGAAAAGTTGAATAAAAGAAAAAAATTTCATGTTATATATTCTCTTTAATTTTTAACTTAATTACTCCATTCAATAAATTTTTTTTGATAAATCATTTAAGACAAATGTGATTTTTTTTTATCTGATTATTCAATAAAATTATATTTATATTTTATATTGTCTCACTTGACAAAACCTAAATATAAAGGATGAAATAACACAAAAGAAAGAACATAGAGAGAACTGAAAAGAGGCAACGCCGTCGTTGGGGGTGGTACTGGTGCTAGCCTACCCTTAATCGCATCATCCTTCACTAATAAATACGAAACGCATACGCTTTATAATTGCTTTCTTCCCTTCGCACCGCTCGCGCTATCTCTGAAACTCGCGCAAATCTTTCTCCCTGTGCTCTCCACAACCGTTCCGTTTTCGAGTTACTCCTTCTTCTGTTTTCACTTTCATCCATCACACAGCACGATCTCCTATAACTGTTTTCTGCATTTTTTGGTTTCTGCAACAGGTTTCAGCTCCGTTTCGGTTTTCATTGTCGAATCCAATTCCACTTGCTAGCGAGAATTCAGGTACCGAATCTTTTCCGAACGAAGGCTTCTAGGTTTTGTTTATTTCATTAATTCTTAGTTTAAATCAGAATCTCCATGAATCTGTATTATCTGCTTCGCAATCTCGTTTGCGTTTGTGATAATTCGGTAGATTCAACGCATATTGGATTGTTTCGCTGTTTCTGTTGACATGCTACTGCATTGTACCGATTCCTTCTGTTTATCCTTCTGCGTGTTTATCTAAATGTCTAACCATGTTTTTCTTCATCTGTGATGTGTAACAGTGATAATAACTTCTACTTTTTTTTTATGTCTGCTGACCTACTTTCGGCCTGTATATTGTTTGAAGAAAAAATTGAAGAGTGTGGTGGAACCTAAGAAGCATTTCTGAACAGTACCAGTGTTGTGCAGTAGCCTGTCACTTGTCCGTGTTGAACATTTAATGAGCGGACACTTTGAATGTTTTTAGCTGTAATTTTATCATTGTTTACTTTTTTTTTTTTTTTTTTTAATTTTTTTGTTTTTTGTTTTTTATTTTTTTATTTTTTTTTTTTTTTTTTATTTTTTAAATAATTTTTTTTTTTATTGTTTTTTTATTTTTTTTTTTTTTT
>Ga0123342_1003914_pt1 | contig 23366 bp, 10 predicted proteins | sample Turbeawhitnodule_FD_89960 | JGI IMG/M metagenome (GOLD analysis project Ga0123342, IMG submission 89960) | Root nodule microbial communities of legume samples collected from Mexico - Turtle bean Mexico white nodule | ecosystem: Host-associated > Plants > Roots > Nodule | place: Mexico: Nepantla... | reverse complement strand
ATATATATATATATATATATATATATATATATATATATATATATATATATATTATGACATTTTCTTGTTTTGACAGAAAATGAATACTAAAATTAAAATTTTAATTTTTTGATAATATATAAAATTAATAAATTAGAATATTTGAATGTTATTTCAATTCGTATATAAAATTTCTTTTAGGCTGATTTGTCTCTCACCTCCTATGTAGATTCCTACACCTTGTAAAGGTTTTATAAAATTAAGTAGTAATTATTAATATATTAATAAAAATAATTAAATATTAATTAAATTTATTAAAAAATAATTATTAATTATTAATTTAATTAAATTAATATTATTTTAGAAATTAAAAGATATTAATATTTAAAATAGTTTTTATAATAATAAATAATTTTTGAATTAATATTTAATTAATTAATAATGTTTTAGTTACTAAATTGTAGACTTTAAAATTAGTAGTTAAAATTTAGTAGTAGGTAATTAGATATCAATTTAAAAATTATTCTATATATTAATAATATTTAATTTAATTAATATAATAATTAATTAACTTTTATTTAATAATTTTTGGTAAGTCACATTTGTAGTTGGGATAGTACTTAAACCCTCTCAATTTATAGTGCTATTGGTAACTGGTTTGTTCCATTGTTGCACTGTTTCAGAAGCTGGTTTCAGAAGCTGGTTTGAGGTTATATTTCTCTCCATTGAGATATTTGAATACAGTGTTAACACACATAAGGTGTTCTTAATTGCGAATTTACCGAAAATGATTAGACAGACATAAGAGTCAGCAGAATATAATAAAATGTGAGATTAGCTGATATCCATTGAGCTAGTGGGAGGTTGATTACATACATGCAATATTTATCACTATATATCAAGTTCACTCTGCCTACACTAATCATGTTAGTATAGAACTATATCTTTTTATTTCCCTTCTTAAATGCCTTCTAAGAATCGGTAGGTAAGATGTCATTCTATTCAACACAATAACATCATACTACTTTAATATCTTTACACTATTAATATACATATCACTCTATTATTCAGTCACAAAGTATATATACGTACTCTGAATGTATAAATATTTTTTGTCTAAATATTTTTACAATACTGTTTCTGTTTATTTTATCATATCACCTATCTTACCATTTATTTTCTATTTCTTTTATCTCTCTCCTGAATTTTAGTGCAAGAATAATTTTTCAATGAATTTTTCTGGGCCAAGTTGACGGGAAGAAAAGGCATTAAGCATGCCTGGTGTACACAGCACAACTAGTCACATGATCTGTTTGTAGCAACCAACGAATACTAAAAAAGTGTTGAATGAAATGATAAAGTAGTATCCTTAGTTCTACACAATGACGGCAAATAGTACAAGTCTTCACCGACTTTGATTTGAACATCCCATCACGTGGATTAGGTTCCCAACAGAGAACGGATAACTAAGGGTCCGTTTGTCTCTAAAGATAACAAAGACAAAGAAAGTGATAAAGGAAAGTATTAAAGAGAAAGTCGAAAAAACACAAGAAAAAAAATATAGAAAATTATAAAAAACGATGCATTTACATTCTTTTAAATTTTCTTTTATAATGTGAAGAGATTTGTGAAAAAAGTTAGCTTTTTAAAATTAATTATGTATAAATTGATTATATATAAAAAGTATATTTTCATATAAATATAAAGATAATGCTTAATATATATTTTTATATTATAATACAATAATAAATAATAAATAATTTAAAATTCAATTATTAATATGTATCTTTATTATTATTTATCAATTTTTAATTTATTTTAATTCTAATTTTAAATTTTTTACATTAAATTTTTTATAATTATTTTAAATTTATTATATCTATCAAGTCACTTACAAACTTTCACACAACCATCACATTACTCACAAATTTCAATAAACTTTATTCACAAATCTACACTAAGATACTCTCATCCAAACAACCTCATTTTTCTATCAAATTACTTCAAATCCACTATCTCAAATCTCCTCCCTAATTCAAACACACTATAACAGAAAAAAAACACATCTTTACCCAATTTATATAACTTTATCACATGATTACAAGATAAGATATTTGATATAATTAATAAAGAGATAAAATAGTTATAAAAATGAGTAAAAATAATTAAAACGTGATAAAGTAGGGTGAATGGTAGTGTGCTTTGGTAGGTTCTAAACTAACACAGTAATGGTGGCGTTTTTGTTTATGGGCTTGTAGTTGCTAATGCAAGCCCATTGGGAAGTTGCAGAAATATTGTTTGAGGAATTGACTCTAAGCACGTTGGACTAAACATTAGTTGATAATTAGTTTAAGGAATTTAAGCGTTGATAAAGTAAAAACGGACCACGAACAGGGTAGCTGTGTAGGTAGGTGAAGTGTCACTGTCTGATGCCACTAACTATACCATTTTGGAGGTTTATCACAGCGCAGAATGGGGATGTCGCTTTTGGCTGAAACTGCGAGACAAGGAACAAAGAAAACTACTCATTTGCCAACGAACCCTACCTGAGTGGGCCTATTATAATAGAATAAAATTCCACACTCAATACTTATAATAATAATATATATTGTATGCCTAGGAGAGCAAGCAAGGAACTGAAGTCCATCACACAAGTACATTCTTGTGGGTTACTTCACTCTCCTCGGATTACACAAAGTGTTCCATGAATCTGTTGATGTAGCTGCAGGAGTGAATTTAGATTCAACCAACTATTTCTTCATGCAAGAAAGCATGTAAAAACATCACGATAGGTCCAAGAGAAGAGGAGAAAAAAAATATAATTGGAGTTTGGTATGGTTATTAAGGGTATGGTTTTCACTCTACCTTCTTCAGTCTGTAAAAAGTCCAATCGGGGGTTTGCTGAACTTTGGAATACTACTTTTGCAACATTTGAATTAATGAAGCTAGCGTGGTTGTAACAGAATATATTTAATGAGAATGACCAAAAGGGGAAGCTGAGGAAAGTTAGGGTCTGCAAGCTGCACAAAAATGCGTCTATCTATATATATGTATGATGATATATATACGTTATTATACAGAGAAAGAGAGAGTGGTGTGTGATATCCATATATATATAAATGCGTACAAAAAATAGTTGGATGGGAAGAGTCAAAAGTAGTTTGTTGAGGATTTTGAGGGACTGTTGATGTCAAATTTAGGGTGTGGGTTATGATGATGAAAATGGTGGGTTGCTTAGGTTACGTGGAAGGTGAGTGAGAGAGAAAAGGTGTTGTGGTTTTCATATATAGACAGTTGAAGGAAATGGATGTTTGGCTGTGCAAGTTTGCATTCACTGTTTGAAAGCTATTTCAAACCCTTCTATTCCTGCTTCTCCCCACACTCGCACCACGCATAAGAGATAGATGATGTAGAACTGCTACCATCATTTTAACGGTCTATTTCTCTGTTGTTGTGGCACATATTTTGCTTTGAATCAAGCAACAATATAATATATTACCTTCTTATGATTCCTTTAACAAACAGCTTCTGTGAAAGACGTGGTGCATAAATTAAAGTTAACTTTTACAACATGTCGCACGATAGTACGTTCTACCTTATTAACATGACATTTACAACATTCAACCAGAAAGTTTATTTGATTGAATGGTTGTCGGATTAATTATTCGAGTTGTGCTATAATTAAGTAATAGCTAAAAATATTAGTGTACGATATAAATAAATAGTTTTGCAGTGTAAATTGGAATGACAGCTAACAAAGTATCACGAGAAATCCTCCTATACTATATCTGTTAAATCATCACTGCGATGTGGAATAAATACACAACAGGAGTAAATATTAATTAAGACTATTTGGGGAAACCAAGCTTTGTCGCGTTATCATCTTTAATTAACTCCATGCCCTTTTTATGGTTGTTTAAGAATGCATTTCATTCATGAGAGTTCAACCTTCTAGGGCTCTATTGTAGTCATTTCAAATCTGAGAGACCACCTCAACTTCATTTCCAATTTCTTCTTTATTAAAACTTTGCTTAGCTATAATATACAGTTCACACCCTTTAATTTAGACGGGTCATCTTTACATATGCAATTAGTTTGATCTGATTATCTTCGCTGAGCAGCAAAATAAGAAAAAAATCTACTTATTCAAGATTGCATACACCAAGAAATGTTTTTGAGTTGAAGAGTCTTCAGGTGGTATGCAAGAATGCTATTGGTGAAACGGGTCAATTTTTTTTGCTTTGACAGAATGATCTTCATGAAAAGTCGCGTAAGGCTACAAAAAGGATTAATTTATGATTACAATTAAGAGTTTGCAGGATTAATACTGTATGACTGGGATAATTAATACTGCTGGACTTGTTCTTACTTGTGACCAGGCATAAGCTTTTACTAGTTAGTTATGTGCAGCATTTCAATTCGTAATAATGACAGCAAGACCAAAATCATTTTTCTCCGATTTTTTTATTGAAAACAATTGCCTGTAGCTAGGATTTCTATTAAATATTTATTTTCCCTTTACAGTTACCATTTTTCTTCGTCAAAATCAACTGCTAATTTTCATACCAGACACGTCCAAACAATAGTTTTTATTATGAGGGAATTACAACCATCCCTTCCAACATGTAGTAAAGTTTTAGTAGCAACTGTGTAGTCCTCAACTTAGTAATTTTATTATTAATGAAAATCTTTAGCTTAAATAACATACACTTTTTTTTTATCAACAAAGAATAGATTAAACTGATAATCAAAATTATATGCTGGGGAAAATGGTGAATGGCCTTTCCGAAACTCAAACCTGATATGTAAGACAATCTGAAAAGTGCATTTATTCGGCTCTATATCATATCCTTTGAGGGTTGAACTAATCCCTGAGTGTTTGAGATGAAACCTATATGTTGCTATTGAAGTGTTCCATTGTTTATACTTAGTTGAATTATTAGAAAGAAGACAATTTTGTTTTAAGATACCATTCATCAGTTGGATGGATAGACCTACCAATTTCAACTCTGTGTGGTAATTTTATCTTCAAAACACAAACATGATGTTCACAGACAAACTGTATTCATATTTTGATGGGAAGATAAGTGTTTGATTTCGTGGGGTATGAAATCTCAATCGGTTAAGAAACACATTAGAATAATAGTTACTTCACTATATGTTTCAATGTTTTATTTGACTTGCCATCTGCATGGAATTGGAGAATGAAAAACTAAGGCAGACGGTTTGGAAGTACTTTTCTTGATGCTATACTTACACGCCATTTCAATTAATCCTTAGGATTAAAAACTGATTTTGACACCTCTCTCACTCTCTCTCACTGATTAAAATCACTACTAATTAATAACAGACATTTTCACAAAATTGTAGTCCTGTTTACCAGGTTTTGCTGTATCTTTGATATAATCAATTAATTAAATAATTAGAGTATCGTTAAACTAGTTAACCTCGCGTGTTTTGCTTTCAAAACAATTTTTTCAAATAATCTTACATCATAGGGAGATTAATTCTCTTCGAGATAGCTATTTGGACTTGAAACGATTATTAGACATTGTCTTAATAACCTAAGTATTTTGCAGATAATAAGGAATCCAATTAATGTGCGGATTTAAATCAACTACGCAAAGCATTCCATTTCCCTCTTCTTCTTTTCGTTGGCCTTCACGTGCGTTTTTAATTACGGGACTACTTTATTGATAAGTCCTCTCTGCAACTCAAAAAAATGGAAACATATTCTTTCCATTTATGGCTGTACTTTAGAGAATGAAAAAAGAGAATTAATGGACGCATCAGAATAGGTTTTAATCTCTCAACTTGCTTGTTCTCCTACAACATAAAAATGGTTACCAAAATTAATTTACTCCTCCAAGATCAGATTTATTGAGGTTAATTACAAGAATTTAATATCAGTTTGTGAAACCTAACGGTGAAAAACTTGAACCAACTCAAAAAGAAACCTAGTGAATAGCCTTCTTAATGTAAAATTCCTGCAATACTATATATGAGCATAAGCAACGCCCCTCTCCCAAAATGGTTGCTGTCACACCTCTTCCATTTTTTTCCAATATTTGGATTGAAATTTTTTAATGTTCTTATACGACACGGCGTGCAGAATTCATATTAAGAGACCCTTTGAACAATTAATCGTGAAGAAAGACGAGAAAAATGAAAATTTATATATTACAGTGTAATGTTAAGGGAATTTTGGAGAACGAATCAACTATATATATATATTAGGCAGAACGAATTTAAATATTACAGGGAAGACCAAAGTTAAATTTTTTCTACGGGTTCACATGCAAAATCGTATCATAACTTTATCTTTTTGGATGTTTTTATAAAACGTGTTTTATTTTACATAATTGATTATCTTTGCTTGAAGAAAATTGCTTACTTACCAATATGACGAAAGAGGTATTTTAAAGAGTTTGGTTGAACTTATATAACATACACTCATTTTAAGTTATTTTCTATTTTATTTGATTAAAATTTGGTTAAATGATTTATATAAGATTTTGCTTGCTTACGTGGTACTTGTCTCTTTTTTTACATGTATAAAAATGGCTTATTATACACAGAATGAATTTAAATATTATATTCTTATCTAAATATTATAGAGGAACAATTATGTTAAATCTTTTTAGGGGTTCATATATACAACATAACTTTTTATATGAGGTCAAACCAAATTCGTGATTAGAAACATACAAAAACAAAACAAAATAAAGATACTTAAAATCTATTATAAAAAAACTCTAAACTAATAAAAAATAAAATAATCAAATCACTTAAAATCTAGTCTTTTATCAATTTCAAAATAAGTAAGCTTATCTCTATAATAATTTATTTCATGATTGAGAAACTTCAAACTTCATATCTCACATTATATCTTCACAGCTCTTCATGTATTTTCTCTATCTTCTTTCAAGAGACCATGAAACAATTTGATGAGAAGAAAATTCTTTTAATTTTTGTATAATGTGTATGTGTTTTATCCTGCCAGATTGATTGCATATTTACTAAGTATATATTAAAAGAAAATTGCTCACCTACCAATATGAGGTATTTAAAAGAGTTTAATTCAACCTATTATTACCGTACACATATTGTGATTTATTTTATTTTATTTTATTAAACTTTGTTTACCTTAATTCAATAAATTTCATTATTTAATTTATAAGTATACTCTTGTTTAATATAAACTTCTCAACTAAACATCTAAATTCTAACCACCCTAAATAAGCATGTGTGTGTCTTTTTCGATGTTAATTTTTAGACTAAAAGTTAAATAATATTTTTAGTTTTACCTTACATTTAAAAAGTTTCATTGAGTCTTCTGTAATATCTCTTAGAAAAAAAATTAGTTCTTCTGTTACTTTTAAAACTAGTTATCAATCCATTGACTTGGTATTTCTTATCATATACCATTAAATTGGTCAAATTAGTGTAAGAAAAACCTAACGGACTCGTATAATTTTATTCCAACATAGAAATTTAAAGGCGTTAAAGTATTTTAATTTAAAATACTAAATTAAAACTTAAAATATAAATAAGAGGAAAAAAATATATTTAACATAAGTTTTCAGAACTTTTCTTTTCAATTGATAGTTTAAATTTTAATGCGTCTTAATTGATAGTTAAACTTTACTTCATTTTATAAATATCTTACTTAAACTATTTTTTCAATTAATTTTACATTTTATCTCTCCTTTTACAAATAAATACATTAATTATAATTTTATCTCATGTAATCCTTAAAATTTATCCTTTACAAATTGTATCTCATTAATTGGGACTAAACCACATATATATATAGTAAAGAAAAAATTTCAATCTTTTATTTATTTAAATCCCTAGAATTGATTTTTTTTTTTTTATATTTATATTAGACCACTTTCCCAAACATTAGAATATACTAGATTCAGAAATAAGGAAACAAAGACCTTTTTTCTTCTTTTTTTCTGAACTCATATATTTGGTATATTCAAGATATGAGAAAATAAACTGTAACAAAAAATGGATTAAAGAGTGATAGGTTTATAATACAAATAATTTGATTCTAACACAATAAAATAATATTTATAGAATTTTTTTTAAGAACCATTAGAATGTAGTTTAAGTTCAAGTTATTTATTATAAAAAAATATGAAATGTAATAAGGATTAACTAAAATGAATTTGAAGTTCATAATTCTATTATGAAAATGAGTTAAAATTTAATAATAAAAATAAATTTTTAGATATCTATTCATAAAAAAATTAAGAGATTAGAATACTCTTTTTTTTTATTTTTTTTTAATAGAAGTACAAAATCAACATATTAGTAACAATAAGTGGATAATATTTTAGGATAGACACAGATATTGAAGTCATCCAGTAGAAGACACAAAAAAGGCTGTGTTGTTTGTATCACCATTTATGATAGAAAGAAATTTTTTGGAAGGATTTTATTTTGCATTATAATATATAATTTGTTTAAGAATGATAAATTGTCCAACAACTTAGTGTATCGATATTGCTTAGAAACTGCTTCATTTTATGAAGGTCGCAATTACCTGATGTGGGAAATCAACCACAGTCTTCGATCAAGGAGAGACGTCCCTTTAATAAGAACTATACGGTAACCAAACAAGTGGATTTGATTATTAACGTGGTGCGATGGTTTATATAATAATTGAGGGAATTCGAAAAGGATCGAACGGCAATAGGAATTTCATTTCTTTCTTTTTTTCTTTTTCTTGTTAAAAGCAAAGAGGAATTTGATAAGGTCTCTATTTAAGTACATGTTCACAGGGCACAATCTGTCGTGTGAAGACAACAAAAGTGACTTACCATCCACAACCCTAAACCAACCCCTCCCTCCTCCACTTATATATCTTCTTTCAGACTTCTCTTTTCTGTGCTTGATGTTCAAGATTTCTCGCCGCTAGCTGCTGCACCACAATATCTCTACCCTCAACCTCCATCCACAGTAACAGTATCTCTTCCTCATTCCATGGAGGATTCTTCAGCAGGTGAAGACCCTAAGACTTGTCCCCGTGGCCACTGGAGACCTGCTGAGGATGAAAAGCTTAGACAACTTGTTGAACAATATGGTGCTCAAAACTGGAATTCAATTGCTGAGAAGCTCCAAGGAAGATCAGGTATATATATATATATATATATAAACATATATCTTTATGATTCATGTGTATATATCAATCTCTCGTAGGTCGGATTAATTCTTAGCAAGTTAATCAAAAATCTTAGAGGAACAGTGGAAGATCTAATTCAAGGGTTTCTTATTAATTATAGCTTGAATTAATACTATTGCACCGAGCTAGAGCCAACTAGATTAACTCCTTAAGCACTTTATATTAACATCTATATACATATTTATAGATAAAAATTGTTAATTCTCTGCTTAAAAATTGTGCATGTCTCTGTGTCAGCTGTGATTAATAAACCTTAATTATATGATCATATTTTGGTTCCTTAGGGAAAAGTTGCAGATTAAGGTGGTTCAATCAGCTTGACCCAAGAATCAACAGAAGACCGTTCACAGAAGAGGAAGAAGAGAGGTTACTCGCAGCTCATCGAATTCACGGGAACAAGTGGGCCCTCATAGCGAGGCTTTTTCCTGGTCGAACTGATAATGCTGTGAAGAACCACTGGCACGTTATAATGGCAAGAAAGCAGAGGGAACAATCGAAGTTATGTGGGAAAAGAAGTTTCCAAGATGTTTACAACGATTCCAACACGTTCCTCGAGAAGAGGACACCACAATCTCATCAAGACCTATTGTTTAGTACGAGATTTGGATTGGAGAATGGAAGATTCTTTGACTTTCGGAGCCTCGATAATAATAAGGATAATAACAATAATAATAATAGGATAGTTGCAGATACTACTCCCTCTAGTTCTCTGGCGTCTTGGAATTTTGCTTCTGTGCCAACAACCACAAACGGTTCTGCAGTAGTGGATAGGAAAGGAGGGAGAGACTATTTCAACGGTTCTTCTTGCTCTTCTAGTGTTTATCTCTCAGAATGTTCCAGAAGCTCAGATAGATCGTTTCTCAGAATTTATCCAAATCCTGCCTTCTCTCTTCCCAACTACAAGAGGGTTGTTCCAACAAGTCCTTTTAGTTTCCTTGGTTCTGATAATGATGGAAGGATAAAGAGGGACCTTTTGATGAGTTTTTGCGATAATAACTCATCCACATTCACCAAGTTGAAGGCTTCCACAGAGAAAGATCACCAACAACAAACAACTGAAGATGAGACCATTATCGAACCCAAAGAAGTTCCTTTCATTGATTTTCTTGGTGTGGGTGTCTCTTCATCATAATGACCAATCAAGGGTTTAATTATTTAACTTGGTATGATACTTTTATGATTGTAGTTTAATTAGCTTTCTAGTTTTCACCCTTCATTATGAATTCTAGCATTTAGCAAATAGCAATTCTAGTTTATAGTTTTGCAGAAGGCCATCGTAATTATGATGAGGCCTATCATCATCAGGTTGTGTTTAGAGTGAAATTTTTCCAACTTTTTTTGTTTATAAAACTTTAATGTTATTTCCTTGTCCCGGTCTGAAAAATAAAGCTTTGAGTGTTGATGTGATCTGATTAAGGGTAGTGATTAGTGTGAGGCACACGTTTGCTGCGCGTGGTTTGGGGTTGAGCTCTATGAATAGACATAGTAAGCGCATAAGGTATTCAAAATTTGCAGAGATTGATCACTGCAATGTCTTGTCTCTTTTTATGTAATGGCAACTTCGATTCAAAGCTCACGAAGAATAAAAGTAGTGGCAGATGCAGCTATCTTTTATGCCACACACATACATACATTTATATATATATATGCTAATTGCAAGATTGTGATCAAGTGTAGGTGTATCTTCTTAATGAATACAATGCATGCATTAACTCTTCCTTGGTCAACAATTCACGAGATTGATGATGATACCTGAATCTTAGTCATTGCTGCTTGTGTTTATTGTAGAATCTTATATAGGAAAGTAAGTTGGTAATGAGATTAAATTTTGTGTATCAAAAGCTCTTTTATGCTTTATTTGTAATTCTGTTTTCTTTTTTTATGATAACCACTGATAATAGTTAGGATAATTATAACTACATTAAATTAATGGTTTTAAATTATATCACTATTTATTTATTTATTTATTATGACTTATAAACATGCAATAGTTGAAAATTAATTCATAAATAACTCATTATATTTTGAATATACATTGCTGCTAGATAAATTCATATATATATATATATATATATTTTGAATATACATTGCTGTACATAAATTGTTTTTATAGATATTTATGGAAGATTTATTTATTGGAGATTCTATATTTTTTATCAGCATCTAGATTCTATAAATCAAATCGATTTATTAGATTTAAACTCATTTTATATAATATGATGTTAGAGTTACTATTTAATCATCACAAGTATCTAATTTCATGAAAGATATTAATGTTTATAGGCTAAAAAAATTAAGATAACATCTATCATATTTATTACAAGATTATTATGCATTACTATTGTCTAGTTTTTCTTCTCATGAGACAAAGAATAAAACTTATCTAATATTCATGATTCAATAGTTGATTAAGAATGTGGCTATTTAAGAATTTTAATAAATTTGAATAAAAATAAAAATATAAGTATAAATGGTTGTTAATTTGGTGGACAGCAAATAAGTGATACAATGTGTCCTCAGGACATGCAACAACCCAAATATTTTTTTCCTATTCTTGACATTCTTATTCTGACGTAAAATGGTCACTGAAATCAAACAATGACGTCATAACTATAAATTTGGACACACGCCAATAAAATATAAGGCAGAGGAGGAGTATGAATTGAAAAATGATGTGTTTAGGCCATGAATAATGCATAAAATATGTTTTTAGTGTGTGTATTATTAAGAGGTTTAAATCAAATTATTTCAAAATGTCAATAAATTTTTTCTTTATTGCAAAACGTGCAAGCTATATATTGATATCCATTTCACTACTAAATTGGTGCAAAATAATACATAGAAGGAAAATGGTGTGTGCCAGAATATGTTATTTCATTTGTTACATACCTTTATATAAGGTAATTCTTGAACTAACAAATTGGTTAACTATGTTTTTATTTACGATTAAAATTTTATTTGGTGGGACTCACTTCCTATACTTTCATAAGAATTGAATTCTTAAAAGTAATTTCTGAGTTTCATTTTTTCTTCATCTTTGTATTTTTTTTATTTCATTATGAGTTTAGTTTTAATCTCCGCATAATTTTTATTTATAATATTGATTTACCTTTCCTCATCAGTCTTAAAAAAATGCACAGGTGTGACATATATCAGCAAAAATAAACATCCTTGCTAATGTCAACAATAAATCATTATATAACAAATTGAAAATAATGAAAGATAGGAAAACTTAAATTAGAAGGTTTGGAAACTAAAGAAAATGCTGTAGAGCTGGTAAATTTAAATGATACAGCTTTCAGAAAAATATAGCAAACTAATAACTTCACTCAATTTCAACATGAATTCATATGCGTTTTAATTAATGTTATTTCTTTAAATGATAATAACTGTAATTTTCATCACCCCTTGCGCCATGAGTGAATTGTATAATAACAAAATTAAAATATTTAATGCATAAACAAAATGGATACATTTTGTATGATATATAAATATAAGAAAATATAGGTATATTTTAATTTAATTATACATCATCATATATGATAAGTGTTGGGTTTTATTATAATTACTTGATATAAACGATCACTTTTAGTACATATTTTTAATAGTACATAATTATTAAATTTTATAAGTATAAAATTACATGCTTTGATGTAAGAGAGTATATATATATATATATGTATGATCATTCAATTTAATCAAAGTTATTCATTTAATCTCTACTCTTTTACCCAATTTTTTTAAATAGTTCATATACTATATATAAGAACGTGGATATAAATTATAGGCAAGGGTGATAAGTTGTGGTAAGGAGGGGGAGTGAAATAGTAATTTGCAGTGGGTATGGAAGATAGGATGGAGGAGGAGCTTGTTCGATCAGGAAAAATACCAAGAACAAGATATGAGAAGGTTGATGGGAAGCAAGAGTATCAACGAGAAAGAGGAGGATCAGTGGGTGTAAAAGGTTAGTGATATAACAAAGTGTACAGTCAAATCAACATATATCATAAAAGACGATGAGCAGGGGGAGGAGTATCTGTGTATGAGGGGTTTTGGAGGATAAAGGCTCAATCATCAGCTCATTTGACTGCATGAAGGGTGTTGGAGGATAAAATAGCAACTAAAGCAAATTTGGCGAAGAGAGAGATTTTAGTGGAGAATAGCATATGTTGTTTGTGTAGGGAGGAAGAGGAAACAATGTCACATATTTTTGTACTTGTAGGGTAGTTTGGCTGGTGTGGGCGAAATGCTATGAATGGGTGGGGGTGGTCTCGATCGTTCATGATGATTCTAAAAAGCACTCACCAAGTTTAGGTTGACCAAGGAAAGTGAACTTGTCAATAACATATGGTTTTGTGTATGGATAACAGTCGTTGAAGAATTTTGGAAACAAAGGAATGAGAAGATTTTTAGGAATGGTACTATAGATCATGGTGAAATCTTCATGATAGTTCAGCTGAAAGTTTGGTCACGGATAATTGCAAAAGTTAGACTAGCATGTGTTTTTTGTCTCGAATCACTAGTGTGCATAAGGTCTGTTGTTAAAAAATTAGGTTAGTAAGTATCTGATGATATTTTTCAGGCTGTGTGAGTGGTTTAGAAGATTTTGTATCAGGATTGAGGTATTCCTGAAATATCTCAATTTTTTTTTTCTAATAAAAAAAAAAGAACGTGAATATAAATGAACATGAATAGTATACGTATTTTTATAAGTGTTTTGATAGCATTGAGGACACGATCTAACTGAGATGAAATTATGAAACCCAAATTATCTAAAACCTTTTTCTTTATAAAAAAAAAATATAGTTTCAGCTAAATCATAAATAAAAATACTATGAGGCATTTTTTTTGGATGATCCAGTTCTATTACAAAAGAGAAATTATAGGTTGTGTTCTCTCTCCATAAGATATATTAAGATATATTAATCAGTATTTTCTTTTCTTATTTCATGTAGCCATTACCGAAAAAGAATTCCCCTTACCATCAATTACTCGCTTTTTATTTTTATTTATATTCCTGATTTTCTTAGCCTTATATATTAATTTTTAAATTAATTTTTTATCATAAGTTTAAAATAAAATTTACATATTAAAATATATCCGTTTTTAATAAATTTTAATTATAATATAATTTATATATTAAAAAAATTATTTCTTATGATTTTAATTATATAAAAGTAAAAAAAAATATTTGTATAATGTACAAGCTAAAATACGAGCAACAGTATATTCTCAAACTCAAATGAAAAATCACTAAGCCCCTAAAAAGTAACGTTTAAATTAATATTATTAACGAATCTTAAAGGAAAAAAAAAAAAAGACAAGCCAGTCATACGCAATCCCACTGATCCATTTTTTTTTCCTTGTGATGAAGGTAGGGTTGAACTTGTAACTAACATTCTTAATATTAACTCATTTAAAATGTGAGGAATTGAATATGTGTCCATTATTAACCAACTACGAGTAAGACCGCTGCAAATTTAGTTTGTTCGTAGCTCACATCTATAAATGCAAGAGATCATTCAATCTACTTCATATTGTTCTTATGCCCAACAAAATCCTTCTCAATTTAAATTTTTCAAAAATATGAAGTCGAGTTAGAACACGTGACATAATATATTAGATCAAATATATTTTTAATTCCTTTAAATGTATAAATTTACTTTTACTTTTTCTTTTAAATATTGGTTTTATCTATATATGTCCCATCTCACCTTTGTATAGTTGTTGATGTAACATGTTACTTTAGTAGTAAACAATGACAGCGACCACATTTAAAAAAATATAAATTTTAACAATCTCTTTTTGAAAAAAAATCAAATAAAATTGAACTCTAGGTTTAAGGAAAAAAAAGTTAAAATATATTATAGATGGTATTACATTTTTGAAATATTTATTCTTGCATAAAAAGTGTGTCATTGTTCTAGAAGTGTAGAAGAACATGAAGTAAAAGAGGTCCTGAATTTCTGTTAAAGGTTAAAATAGGTAGTGGCGGTAGTTGGGAAGTGCAAAATTAAATAAAGGTTGGTTTGTATGAATGAGGTAGAATTCAGCGTCAAAATCAAAGTATCACACGTGTACACTAATGTAATTCCAATCCCAGCTTTTTCCTTCTGCTTTAACCTATAATTAAATGTTTTTTTTTATCAACAGCCTATAATTAAATGTATAAATAAGTTTTATAGTATTAACGTTTTTCTTTAAATTGCAGCATTGGTTACATCATAGCTTCTAGTCACACCCACTATCTTAGACATATTTACCTATATAATTTGTCAATTTGGAAACACATCCAATCTTCAATCTTACAACACTTACAAAAATTAATTTTTTAAACTACTTTTAGCACACTCAAGTTATAATATATGTTAAATTCATTTGATGGTAGATAAACATTTATTTTTTTATAAACTTGTTAAATATTATTATGCAACTTGACATATGATATATGATGATACTTCAAGTAAAAATAATCATTTGTCATTACGGGAAAAGATATTATTAAAAAAAATACAGAAAAATATGGAGGGTTAAACCAAAATCCATATATTAAAAAAAAGGATATGTAGATAGCCTATACCTATTTATAAAGAATTCTAAGAACAAACTAGATGAAAGTCTATTATACCAATGAAAAAATTCCCTATGAATAGATCCTAAACTAGTCAGTTTATTCGTACACGCATTCCCTTCACGAAAAATATGATTAACCCTAAACCTGATTTTCCTACAATAATTAAGACTAGTGTTCCATTAAAGCATCAATGGAACATTAGTCATGGTAGCAAAAGCAGCACAAACCAAGGTATAATCACATTCAAGCTATACATTAGTAAGACCCATTTTTTGAGCTTCATCCATAGCATAACTCCATAAAAACTCATTAATCAAAGAAGTCTGCACTTCTTGAAAATCAGAGAAACCACCAATAAAGTCTCTAATACTCCCACGAAAAATACCTCAACAAGTAGAAAGACTCGGATAACCCCTAGCAGCCCCATCAATGTTAATTTTAACCCAGCCTGACGAAGGGAACTTCCATCTAACGGGAAGAGGAAGAATAACTTTACCATTCCAAGAATTAATACCAAAAAACTTAATGACATTGAAATCTACCATATCATTTCTCATTGAAGCTTTTGATGAATTTCCCACTAGACAAGTTAAATCTTTAATGAATGAAATAGCCGTAGAAAAATCAATCTTATCGTGAAATCTAACATAATTCCTCATACGCCATATCATCCAAATAGAAAAAGTTACTACAACAAGCTTAATCAATTTAACCAAAGGACTACCATCACTCTTAATAAAAGCAAAAAGATCATCCTTATTAGAGAAATGAGAAGTAAGAAAAATCTTTCGAACCCAACTCCAAATACATAAAGCATTAGAACATTAAAAAAATAAATGCTGAATAAATTTTTCATGCATTTCACAAAGCGTACACATAAAACATATATGCAAACCTTTTTAAAATAGTATTAGCATTACAAGAGTTTTTGTAGAAGTTATAATTGAGAGATATTGAAGATGTGTTGGTTTTGAGGCTTGTTTGAATGAAAATCATAGCTTCATAAATGTTTTTATTAAAAAGTAGACTTTAAGTAACTTAACCTTATAAAATCAGCAGCTTATAAGGTGAGGTTTACATCCACTTATATACTATGTCTTAATTTCTAGTCGATGTGAGATCTCCAACACATCTCCTTCACGCTGAGGCTACCAATCTCGTGCATGATATTATATATTATGAGTGATCCAATAACGATTTGATAGTGGGTGGTCTGATAAACCCAACAAACTCTCGCTAGATAGACTCGAAATAACTCTAATATCATATTAAGAAGTAGACTTTAAGCCTAACTCAACCCTATAAAACTAACTTATAAGGTGAAGTTTGCACCCACTTATATATTATAAAATGTCTTAATCTCTAGTTGATGTGAGATTTCCAACAGTTTTATCACATATTTAGAGTTAAACACTAAAATTTGTCCCCTATGTCTAGAACACTTGGAAACCGTCTAACACTTATTCCTATCTTATGACATAGTATTTAAAGTTTAGACTAATTGTGATAAGTGGATAAAGGTAAAAAATAAAAATAAAAAACTGAATTTTTTATTGAAAAGTCTTTGGATTGCAATAATCTGGAGCCTCTGGAAAATATAAACAATGTAGTTTTTAAGGATGGGAGGTAGGAGCAGAGGATATGTGATAGATAACTAAAACTGGTAATTTGCTATGGAAATGTGGGAAATGTTTTCTTTTTGCAAGGATAATGCATGGAGGCATGATGATACCCGAGAAGGAATATGCAACCTACTTGGATGTTGTACAACACGCTAAATGAAACACATGCACGGCTTTAAAAGATCAGAAGATGGATGTTATACGTAACAGCAGCTGGGAGTTGCAACTGGGGACGGTGGAGGTTTAGTGATGAAGTGAGGTTTCTGTGGGTTGATTGGAGTCGCACTGTGTACACCTTTTACATTTCGATTAACTATATAAAAAAAAGTTAGAGTTAAAGAACTTAGAATGGATATAATATTGTTTTGAATACAGTTTTTTGCAAATAAAAACAAATAGATAATTAGATTTAATTTATGTGTTTTTTAATGTAAATAATAAAGCTTTTATGGATAATTTCAATAAGCTATATACAACAATTTGTTTCAATAATTGTCATCGGTTACAATCTTTATTAAACCTACATCACTATTTGTCACTTTTTCAAAATAACATGTATTAATTATAATTTGTTTATACTCCAAATCTTTATGTAAAACAAGCATTAAAAAAATACATTACTTCGACACTTATTGTACAAAAGAATTTTTTATGTATAGAGATATTGTATCGATACTTACTTAATCCATTATTTCGGTACCTCCTTCTAGTTATATTCCACTCACAGTTTTTGATAAAAGATTATGTTGATTTCTTGAAGTGTCATATTAGTCAAAATATTTACCTTCAATTAATCCTTATTTTCAATACATCTTTTTAATTAATTATTTTGTCAATAATAAATGGCTCCGATTTTGAACTTTTGAAAAAAAATATTTTAGTGAATATATCACCTTTTATCAATCATATTATTAACTGGCATATTTATAAGTCATTTTACTATTTAATTTATCTCAACTTTCAAGTAACTAAATCAAATCATGCATTTCATTTAAGGCATAAACTTCTATCAATTTATAAATTTTTTCTATTTTTTTTTTCATTTTTTATATTCCTCAAACCATTGTCTCTTATTTAGTCTTTGTAATTTCTTTCTTTATTTTTCTCAAGTCACTACAAGAAAACGCTCTAATAGCTCTGTTAAATTTGCGTCGATCAAGAGTGGACGCGAGCTGCATTGGTCAAACCCACGCAAATTCCACACAAAAATGATGTTACGTGGGCCAACCCATTGAGGACGAAAAAAAAGTGAAAAATAATAATTATTATTATTTTGCGTCGGTTAGACCGATGCTAGAAACAAAAATAATTTGAATTATGCATCTGCCGTAACCGACGCTACATGTCAAAAAAAATATTATTTGATGCGTCGGCCACATTTTAATTTTTTTTATTATGTGTATAGATTTATTTATTGTAAATTTATTGAATTTATAATATTGTAATAAATATATTAGTTTCGAATAATTTATTTTGTAGTAAAGTTAAAATTTTGATATTAGTTAATTAAATAAAATTTATTTAGTTGATTAAAGTGTTTAATATTAAAAATATTTAAAAATATTATTTTAAAAAGTTAAGAAATAATTTAAAAAAAAGAAAAATAATAATAGAGTAAAGAAATAATTGAAAAAATAGTAAAAATAATAGTTGAAATTTTTTTTATAAAATATAAATTTATGTGTAATATTTTTTAATTATATTCGTAATGAAAATTTAAGTTAAAAATTAAACCTAAAAATCGTAGATTTGTGTTGGTCTAACCGATGTAAATTTGTTATCCGTTTTGTTTTGTGTCGGCCACAGTCGACACAAAGCAACTTTCCATTTTGTGTTGTTTTTGCGTCGGGTAAGTCGACGCAAAATCTTTAATATAAAGCAAAATTTTGCTCTCTCACATCACTTTCTCCCAAATTAAAAACATGAATCTAAGTTTTATCTCTTCTCTCACTTCATTCTCGAGTCCCAAGCCCCGGTGTCTCAGCCTCCGCCCCTGTGAGTCTCGCCCCTAGTGCCTCTGCCTCTGCTCCCACTACATTTGCCGGCCATTCCCGCCCCCACACTGCCTCTGCCACCGCAGTCCCGCCGTTGGTCTTCTCTACATTTTTCTCTTTCTTTATTTTTTTAGAAATTTATTGTTAAGTTTTTTAATTCTTTATTTTAAGTCCTCCACTGCCGCTGCACCCCATCGCACTTCCAGCTTGAACTCCAACTTCCATTTTCTCTTCCACCTAAAATGTGAAAGGTAATTTTAAATATTTCAAAATTTGTTTATGAGGTTTTGATTCATTATTTATTTTTTTGTTTATGTTGATTATGATTTTATCTGAATGATCAATGATTTATTTTATTTTGTTTATGATTTTATGTGAATGGTGAATGTTTTATTTTATCTTGTTTATGTTGTTTATGATTTTATCTGAATGATGAATGGTTTATTTTATCATTTGAAGGGAAAGCAAACAGAGAGGAAATGGTTATTATATTTTTTCTCGCTTCCAGTTTTACGTGGGCTAGACCCATGTAATATTCTTTTTAACATAGTTTGCGTCAATGACACAAAGTCTAATATTATTTCGTTCCTCTTTATGTTGGACGACGATATTTGCGTCTATTTTACGTCGGCATGGCTCACTAAATTTGCATCGCTTTTGCTGACTAACGCAAAATAAACTTTGTTTCCACACTTTTCTCGTCGAATTCATGGTCGATGGAAATCTGACGTTTTTTCATCCATTTTCATTCGTTTGCATTCATTTTTTGCTGAAGAAAAAAGTGGTTTTTCTTGTAGTGAGTTTTCATCCTTTGCAATGTCAACTCCTTCTACATAGACCAAACACACTTCTTCATCAATGAAGAACACTTATGCATCCTCACTGAATCGTTTTCCTCCTCCAATCCTCAAAGATGATATTTTAGATTTTAATGGTACCATGTTCACCCCTCTTTTAAGCTTGGAAGAAGAGACAAAGAAAATAAATCCCTTACTCTTGTTTAGACACCCAATATATTTTCTTAGACCACAAGGTCTCACCCCTTTTGAACTCTTTCAAATAGTCATTCCCTTGTATAAAAAGGCATGCCTTTAATTCATAGTTTAAAATTTAGGATTTATTTTGTGTATATCCAGCAAGCAAAATGGTCAACTAGAAGAAATAACTCAATGATAAGTAAAATTCTATTCACTCTTAAAAGTGTCTAACATAATTTTCTTAAATAGTAATTCAGAGTAAAATTGACTATTTTTAGACTAAATTCATATATCTAGATAAAACAAGACCATAATTAGAACCGTTGCTTAAATCTGGTTTTTAAATACATTTTGTTCTCATCTTGATCTTGATCTTGATAATCTCCAGAGATTCTAGACCTTATTAATGACAATGCAAATGAATAATTGCAATGTGTTGAAGTTTGGAAGGACTATACGATCTTATCTGTCACACCCATTAGACAGTCTCCCTAAAGTGTCCATTGCTGGAAAAGTAGCTCTGAAGAGAAAGATTCCAATTTGGTTATCCTTTGCGAAGATTTCTGAATGAAGAATTATGTCAATTTGAAGATTGAAAAGTTTGATTATTTAAAGACTCGACACTCCTTATGTTTAAAGCCATGGGACAATCTTTTTGAAGTGTCTACTGATAGAGGGATGCTCAGTTCTCGAAAAGGAAGATACTAGTTCAATGATTTTATTACATTCTAAGGAAGCACAAACCAAAACCAATTCAATATTACAGGAGGATATTCTCTCAATTTTTGTAATTAAAACTCCTTTGCAAAACATGTTAAAAACAAAGCAAATATCCTTCAAATATATTATCCAAGTAAATCTTTTACAATACCCTCGCAAAAGCGTTGGGCTTAATAATTATAATTAATATGCAAATCTGAATCGAATTTGGAAACAATACATTGAAAAGAGAAGCGAGAACGAGATATGAAATTATTGGGAAAGAGAATATATGCTTAATAAGTTGAAACAGAGAAAAGAAACATTTGATAATTGTTAACAAATATCTTGATATAAATTCGAATTTGTGAAAAAAAAAAGATTATAAAGAAAATTAGAGGAAGAAGAGGGAGACAAAGAGTCGTGCGACACACTTTAGACTTAGTTTTATTCCCTTTTTGTAATTTTCTTGTTTTCATCTTCCGCATGAAAGACTAAACCTTTTGAATTGATTCCCTTATAATTTCTCAATGAATTTTGAGGTTCTATACAATTTAAATTTTTGTTCTTCAACACCTAACTGTAGTAGACAATTTGGTCATTTTGAGTTTTAATTTTTGTTTTAAAAGTTGTTTTTGAATGCATGTTGACGATTCAATTTTGTCTTTAATTGAAACTCTTGATTTAATTTGCATTATTATGAAAAATATCTTGGATGCATGATTCAAGAGGTAAAAGATTATAAGCCTTATGAGTAGACCATGAACAAGTAGGGTATTTAATGAATTAGTGGATACATGTTTCATGAATTAGATTCCATCATTTTGGCTAACTCATGTTTGATCCATTCGATCATATTGGATGATTGAATGAATAATACATATTTATAAACCAAGGAAGAATCATTGCTAAAAGAACTTGAGAATCAACCTGCTTTCTTTACTTTTTTTATAATCGTCTATTAATAATTTCTGACGAACAAACTCAATCCCTTTTTTACTTTATTATTATTGCTAATTTTTATTGATTGCAGATAAGTTTTGAATTCTATTTCACTGAATTCATAATTAAATTCATTGTGATACAACTTTGAGTCATTTTGACCATATCTAAACTATAATCACTTTGGTGCTAGTTGGATTAACACTATTGTTAAACTGTCTTTGCATTGGAACTATAATTTCTTTTAATTTGATAGTCTAATGACTACTATCATTAAATATGGTAGGAAAAACCTACGATAGTCAGGGATGAAAATTGTATTTTGGACCTCATCCAACTATTTTATTTTGATATATCTTCCTTTAATATGTCAATGTTGTCAGTATTTTCTAATTTGTGGAATCAAGACCTACATGTTTTAGAATTACCACATAGTTCATTGGCTACTACATAGTACTCAGTAAACTCATGAGATATTTGATGTCACATTCAACTCAAAACCTTAAAACAACGAGTTTGTAAGTTTTTCTCCTTAGATATTGTTCTTCTTTCGTCAATGTGAGACTCTCAACTCTATACTTAATTCCTTAAAATTTGTCCTTCAAAGTGAGTCCTTCCCACACATTACAAACCCTTAAATATATTCAAGAACGATAAGTCATGAACTAATCCATATAAAATACATTACACCACTAACACGCTGAACATAATTAATTAATATGACTTAAATAAAGACCCCAAAGCAAAATTGAATTGGATTCGAAGAGCTTTCGACCAATTTTTTTAACATACAAACTATCTATTATATAAATATAATAAGATAAGAATTAAACTCCAAAAGTTATTGATTAAGAGTACATAACACACATTTAGTAGAAGTTGTTAATTAAAATCAAAACATTTCACTACAAGAAAAATTCAATTTATCTACGCACGAAATCCGTATGTAACAACAAGGTAAATCAACATTATCTACGGATACTTTGTCCGTGGGTAACGAAAACAACAGTTACCCACCAACTATAATCCGTAAGAAATGTTAAAATTATTTTTAAATTTTTAATTATTATTTGAATATAGTTTTTTATTTTCAATTATTATATATGCTATGACAATCATAACTAATGTTAGAACTAAAGTGAAGTATTTGAGACTCGAAACCAAGTCCCTTCAGAAATGTCCATAAAAGCTTTAACCATTACATAAGTCAAGTTTTATTATCATGTTATGATTATTATTATACTTATGAGTATGATTATCAATATTAATATAATTAATAAAATAAAAATTAATAACATTCTTCATATATTTAATATCATTATTATTATTAATATTATTAAATATTATTAATAATATTAAATATTATTAAATATTATTAAATATTAT
>Ga0123342_1003913_pt1 | contig 23368 bp, 8 predicted proteins | sample Turbeawhitnodule_FD_89960 | JGI IMG/M metagenome (GOLD analysis project Ga0123342, IMG submission 89960) | Root nodule microbial communities of legume samples collected from Mexico - Turtle bean Mexico white nodule | ecosystem: Host-associated > Plants > Roots > Nodule | place: Mexico: Nepantla... | reverse complement strand
CATATTACGAAGTGGACTTTAAGCCTAACTCAACCCCATAAAACCGGCTCATGAGGTTGAGGTTTGCACCCACTTATATACAATGAAAGACTCTAATCTCTAGTCGATGTGGGATCTCCAACAACAAATTTGAGTTTTGTGTTAAAACATAACTTGTTGAAACCTTATCCAGAGTAGCTAGAATTTTAAGTAAAATAATTTAGTTAAAAAAATGCTAATGCATAAGAGTAAAAGGGGACTTACTAATGTCTGACTGGAATGTGATTATACTTTGGTTTGTGCTACGTTTAATGTTAGGACCAATGTTGTTCCTTGAATGCTTTGTAATTGATGGAATACTTGTCTTAATTACTGTGGGAAAATCATATTTAGGGTTACTCATATTTTTCGTGAAGGGAATGCGTGTGCTGATAAGTTGGTTAATTTAGGATTTATTTATAGAGAATCTTTTCATTGGTATAATAGGCTACCATCTAGTCTGTTCTTAGAATTATTTATGAATAAGTATAGTTTACCTATATATCATTTTTGTTAACATGTGGGTTTAGATCTACTCTCCCCATATTTTTGTATTTTTTTTCTTTTCTAATAATACTTTTTTCATGTGATGGTAAATTATTGTTGTTACTTGAGGTGTCAACATAGATGTCAAGTTGCATAGTGAGGCGTCACATGAAAGCTTTTATTTAAAAATGAGATATGTTTTCACCATAATATTTGATGAAACTAAGTGTAACTTAAATCATGGTGGGGTATTTTGGATTGAAATGAATGAAGAATGGAATGTAAGTAATTAATAGTTGAATTTAATAATTTTAAACTTATGTAAACTTGAACTAATTTGATTTTTATTAAGATTGAAATTCGTTGGATTTTTCTTCACTTTTAAAGGTTAAAACATAACTTGGAGAGAATATTTTTCAGAGGAGAGAGGTTCCATATAATTGAATTTTCATCAAAGTGAGAGTTTATAGAATAAGGAATATTAAATTATATGTTTAATTGTTTTATTTGTTTTTTTTAAATGAATTATGTTGTATAAAAAAAATGTAACTGGAAAGTGTAAATTGACATGATTTGAGGTTGATGACATAATATGGACATATTATTTACCAAAGAAGTATACTATATATTGTACAGTGGTGAATGTATGAGGCGGTCAAAGTTGAAAAAAAATTCTATAACTTAGTTTGTAGTTTGAGAAAAAAAAATTATCTTTTGTAAGTCATAGGAATTTACTATGTAATAGATAATGTTATTTGTCTCTTTTCAAGCATAAAAAATGACAATAGTACATTATATACAGAATTTGGAATATCTATATTTAACGCATATGTCTTTTTTAAAAGTCGCCAAATGTTTAGTATGATAGGTTTAAAGAGATATGAATGTGATGATCATTAGATATTAGTGGTGGTGGTGGTTAGCAGTAGCTAAGGTTCTGGTAGTGGTGGTTTAGGGTTTAGGATTTATGGTTTAGAATGTAAGGTTTAGGGTTTAGGTGGTGGTGTGCAACAACTAAGGGTTTAGTGGTGGTGATGGTGGTTGTGGCAGTGGTGGGGTGGTTTAAATAGAGACAATAGTAACTCAACAAATCACAAATTGTAAAAAGTGTATCTACAACAAGCAAATGAGTGGCATCAAAGAATTCACATTCCAACAAACTCACCCCACAACAACTAAGGGTGGCAACGAGTAAAAAATTAGAAACATAAACCCAGATCAACAAACATTGAAGATCAAACCTAGAAGAAAATTACAATCACACTCTTCATTTCCAACAATTCAGAACAAGAATAAATCCTGCCAAATTAAGATATACAATTTTGTAAACATTTTAAGTGCATGTTAACGACTAACACTATCTCAAAGTGAATCTAAAAAACATGTCTTTTATATGAAAGCGTATTTGGATTAAGAGTCTATAAGAAAATTGTGTATAAGAAGATGGTAAGAAAATGAAGATTTTTTATTCTCTGTATTTACATCACTCCAATATATAGTTAGTATATACGAATGTATGGAGACTTACTCTCCAAATTACAAACTAATTATGTAGGAATCCACTAATCATGGCATTCTATCATTATTAATAAGTGCGTATAATTTGACAGAATAAAGTCACGCGTTATTGCCCCGAGAAAGCAGACTTCGTCTTGGTGAGCATATTAGGCATAACTATCTCCAAGACTCAAAACAGTCGAAAGACCACAAAAAACAAATATCTCATAGTAATATGTAAGTTCAGAACCTCCTCCGAAAATTTTAGTAGAAATTCCTGGTTTCCATAAAGGATTGTTAGTTGTGCTAACAAAAACGTGGCTTTTATGCCTTTTGGAATTAAGAGGTTCACCTCCTCATGGATAAGTCATATAAATTGTACTAGACAAAGTCAAGAGTTTTTCCTTGTGGTCATGGTTGAAACCAGTTATAAATATATCTTTATAACTCCTCGTGTCCCACCTAAACACACGAGCATGACGATCAATATTCCTATAGCAAACTTTCCTTAACTTTTCTTTTCCGATATTAACATGGTTGATTTTCGTCCACATATCTCAAAAAAATTAAAATAAATACAAACAAGAGTAACTCAACAAATCACAAATCGTAAAAAGTGTATTTTCCGCAAGCAAATCAGTGTCATCAAGAATCCACAGTCCAACCAACTCGCCCCACGACAACTAAGGGTGTCAATCAGTAAAAAAAAAACTAGAAACATAAACCCAGATCAACAAACCCTGAAGAATAAACCTAGAAAAAAATTGCAATCACACTCTTCATTTCCAACAAACCACAACAAGACGAATCGACAGGTTAAATTACTTAACCCACCTGTATTTTTTGGGTAACAAATATGCATTGTCCACCCGCATTACCATCCCTAATAATTAAGTTGAAGAGGTTGATGGTCAGAAATAAAAAATAGTGGATATTAAGATTTTCTATCATATAACTAATTTTTTATTAAATTCATTTGAATTTAAATTTAAATTTACTTGGTATTTTATTTAATACACCGAAAATAACGTTATTTATAGTTTTAAAATTCATTTTCCTATAATCGATTATTTTTTACAGAACGATTTATCTAATAATTTAATCTTGAATTAATGAGGATTACATTCCAGATAAAATTATAAGCGGCATATCAATATTAAACATTACGCAGGTGTCCAAAAAAATAAATTAAAAATATATTTTAATTATTTTAGATAAATTTGACTTGGAATTTTAAAAGAAAAAATGTAAAAAAATTATTTCACGTTCCACAATAATTCATATAAGAGATTAAACCATTCTCGTAAATATAATTTTTACTTCGATATCATAGAAAATTATTGTTTTTGCTTTGAATTTGTATGATTATAAATTATCTTTATATTGAAGTAAGTTTTAAATTTTTTTATTAAAATAATTAATCTTATGCTATTAAAATGTCAATGAAATAATTTATTTTCATATAATCTTTACATCCAAAGCAAGACGTAAAAGTAGTTATCTAAAAGTAGCATCCCTCTTCCCATGTTCAACCAACAATATGAAGAACTTCTCACAAAAATTATAATGTGAATTGTTTGGCAACTTCATTAATGATTGATACTTTTGTATTGACATATTAAAGACTTTATTTAAAATATAATTGAATACACATAATAATCTATCATATCATCTAATGAGTTTAGAACATTGTTTTGGCTTTGTAATTAGAAGGTGGTGTTATTCACCAACCCAACTTGTTTAAGTAATTGCACTTTAGACTCATAATGCAAATGTGTCAGAAGAGTACAAAAATAAAGCTGAAAAATATAAAATTGTTTACAGATGGGTTGGTGGTAGAATGAACGGTGGCTCTCGTGCCACCTACCCCGTGGCTGGCCTAAGAACTTCTCAACTAGTCAAACAAAGGCATCAAATTTGAATGCAAAATTAAACCTGTCAACATTCATCGTTGAACTCAACCATTTCAACTCACCTCATTTCATCATTTTTATTTCTTTGGAAAAAAAAAAACTCTACACCATTAAAATGTTACAGTTTAATTTCTTTGGAAACCCTCTTGTGCAAATGAAATATATATTTGATGTAATGGAAATATTATTCATTTGTTTGTGATCAACACATGTTTTTTAGTACAAATTAATACAGATTATTGGTCTAAATAATATGGTGTATGGATAAAAGGTTTTAGGGAAGAGCCAACCTTAAATAATATAGAAAGTTAGTAATTGACTAACTGTGTAAGATCAAGTTGCACAACCTACCTACCACCTTATTTTTCAGCCTTGAAGGGAGGGTCTAAATAAATAGCCTTATGTATCCACTCTAATTAACTCACCCTTTTTGCCACAGCACTTTGTTCATCTCCACTCTTCTTCTGCTCTCCAATCTCTATCAAATTTAACTAGTAAGATCTCTCTCCTTCAATCCGATGACTTGCTAAATGTTGTTTATTGATTTTAATCTGTTGGTTGGTGCTTATGTCTAAGAAATATTGTTTGTTTTCTGAATTTCATTTCAGTGGCTACAGAACAGGTGTTGGTTGATGAAATCCCTTATCCTTCCAAGATCACTACTACCAAACCCCTCTCTCTGCTTGGTCATGGTAAACTTCCTCTACTTGTAGCTATGTTTCTACTCTGCTCTTCTGAATTATTTTTTTTCCATTTTTAAGATGGGATGAGGTTTAGGTTTTATAGTGTTCTTCTGTATGCTAATGTTTTCATCCAAATTAAAAATTGAAGCAGTAATCTTAAGACAGAAAGGGATATAGATCATAGACTTCAATTTTTTGTTCATTTATGAGTAGCAAGTAGACACAACTTGATTTTCTTCTTTGATCAGGAATCACCGACATGGAGATCCACTTTATCCATGTGAAATTCTATTCAATCGGGGTCTATTTCGAGCCTGAAGTAGTAAGCCACTTGCAGCAGTTCAAAGGAAAACCAGCAAAGGAGCTGGAACAGAATGATGAGTTCTTCGATGCTCTCATTTCTGGTAAGTGTTTATCCGTAGTAGTCCTAAAGTTCTGTCGAATATCTCTTTAATAAGAGGCCTTCTAATCATTAATTGGTATCATCAGTGATAATAGGAAAATGGTTTAATAGTCCTCTCAAAACGTTCTTAGTGTGATTTTGTAGGTAATTATTATAAAGGTTAATAAATTATCAAACATCACAGTTTGAGATTGAATGATAGTGTAGAAAACCTTACATATTAGTGCATATATTAGATATTCATACTGATATATTTCTAAATGCTAAGTAGTTGTAGTGAATGACCAATGTATGTATGTATGTACAGCTCCGGTTGAAAAGTTTATTAGACTTGTGGTGATCAAAGAGATCAAGGGTGCACAATATGGGGTTCAGATAGAGAGTGCTGTGAGGGATAGGTTGGCAGCTGAGGACAAATATGAGGAAGAAGAAGAAGAGGCTTTGGAAAAAGTCATTGAATTTTTCCAGTCTAAGTACTTCAAGAAGCATTCAGTCATCACATACCATTTCCCAGCAAATTCTGCTACTGCTGAGGTAAAGCATTGTTATCAACTTATTGCTGATTACCTTTGAGTTAACCTTTTACTTAAAAGGGCTTGATTTTGTATTGAATTTATTATGCAGATTGTGGTATCTTTGGAGGGGAAAGAAGACTCCAAGTTTGTGTTAGAGAATGCCAATGTGGTGGAGGCCATCAAGAAATGGTATATTGGTGGCTCAACGGCTGTGTCCACCACAACCATTCAATCTCTAGCTAGCACTTTTTCTGAGGAGCTCTCCAAGTGAACATAACTTTGTACTGTGTAATCATGGGGTTATGTTTTGTATTGTTAAGTTGTAGTAATTGAATTTTTCTTCACACAATGTTTGAGGATCTCTACTTCTGAATAATGTTAATCTTGTGACTTACCAAATTTTTAAGTCTTCTATGTATGCTTATTCTTCGTCTGGTTAGAACGCAATATATCAACATCTGCACTACAAATTGAGTTTTTAGCACTTTCTTTACACATAATTTGAAGACTACCCAAAACCAAAATTTGCAACCACTGGCCCTAAAAGATATTGAACCTTGGGTTCTCCATTCAAGTTATTCTCTATAGTTTAAAGGTATAGTTGGATAAATTATAATTCTGTTTCTTCTGTATATATATAATTTTTTTCTATATAAAATAAATTTTTAACTACCTCAACTACCTAAAAAAATTAATTATTTCTCTAAAATAAACCAATCCAAACTTGCAGAAGACCAATCAACTGAGATGTATTGAGTTAAGTATAAGCTGCATAGACCAATCAACTAATATTTTTTATCTTCTCTCTTTCTTGGGATGCATGAAATTAATCAAATAACTTACTATTTATAGACATGTAATGAGACTGGAATTTTTTTTCTAATCAGTTTAATAGCCTAGCATATATAATGTAGGTTTTATTTATCATTCCATTTTTCACATAGAAATCCACAAACGTAACTTTATTTCCATGGTTTCAAACAAAGTATTCTAAAGTCGAGATTTATTTTGAAAAGAACAAATAATCTAAAGCTTGATTAATTAATAGTTCTAGTATTTATCAATAAATTTCTCTATAAGTATTTTATAGAACTTTTTGAAAATTAATTCTTTTATAAATTAAAATAAGTTTAGATACAAGTTAAAAATAATATTTAAAATTTATAAAAAAAAATTAAGAAAATATGTCCCAACTATTAAATGAGTCATCTCTTATTCCAAGTGTAGCCTAAATTTTGATTTAGCCTAATCAAGCTTAAAGGCAAATTGGGTTAAAGTTTCTCATTACACCCAACTCAAATTCAAGTCCATTCAAACCCTACACTTTTTAAGACGGATTCTTCATGCACTTCCATAAGTTCATCCATACCTTCTTGTGTTATTCTTACAAATTTTTGTATTCCAAAAATATTCTTCTGTTAAAAAAAGTTAAAAGTGTAATTTATATACTGGAATTTATAACTCATAAGTCTTTTTTCAAATTTGTAATTAGCTTTTGGATTATGTAATCCAGAAGTCTTTTTTAAGATTGGTGATTAGCTTCCATATTACATAAATGGATTATGAAATCCAGAATATATTTAGATTACATAATCCATAAGCTACTCTCAAATCCATACTTTCGGATTATGTAATCCAAACTTGTAATCCAGAATACCATTTTTTTTAAATATATTCTGGATTACATAATCTGGTAACTATTTTCGAATTTGAGATTAGCTTCTAGATTATATAATTTAGAATATATATTTTTAAAAAATTTGCTTCCAGATTCTATAAATCTAGATAACACTTTCAAACTTGAAAATATCTTCCAGATTATATAATTCAGAGATAGAGTTTTAAATGTTAATTTATTTTTTTACATAATGATAAAAAGGTACGGAGGTGCCAAAAAAATGTATGGAGGTGCAGGAAGAAGCAGCCCACTGTTAATGTAGGTTTAACTTTAAATAAAATTACACTTTTTTTTATATTTAATGAAACTTTTGAATAACGCATTTTTTTAGGTATGTTTAAGTACTTTTGATTTTCGGATTATAAGGTCACAAATTTTTATTTATTTACTTTATTAGAAATAATGATTTTATGAAGTCAGATTTGACTAAAATTAAGGAGTTACTATTTTTTCAACTTATAAACACTATATAAAATTTAATTAGAATGCATAAATACATTGTCATTTAATCATATATGTGACATATTAAAATGTTTGACTTTTATAAAAAAAATAAAAATTAGTAGATAATATAAAAATTTCAATAACATGCGAAAAATAATCTGTTATATAATACTTTCAATTAAAAAATATTTGAAACTCGGCCTCAATTAATGTTTTAATTTGACTATTTTAGTTTTACTTTTATAAAACAAAATTACTAGTCTTCTTATATTCGTTGGGCAAAAGGTACTAATCTTGTTTGCATACAAGTATCATGCCATTTCTTTTTACACCCACTCCCCATAGTTTTCATGTAGAGCAGTGATAGGTGAACAACTGACATATGGTTGCGCCTGTGTACAACCTCTCCACTTGGCAAATTTCATAACATGGCAAGGGCAATTTTGTCCTTTTCTTAAAAAAATAAAAATCAGCATATGTGTTTTTCCAAAAGCTTCTTTTCCTCGTTTATCGAGCGTTGCTGGGTTTGAAGATTCTTGTGGGTTCGGAGATTCTTGCGCCTTCAATTCGGTGGTGGCACCTTCTACCAAAGGGAGATTGCGCCTTCAATCCGGGTTGGCATTTGGTGGACGTGCAATTTGGGGCTTCTTTAGAGGTTAGTTTTCGTTTAGGGTTTAGGATTTTATTGCATTATAGTAGCTATGTAGGATTCCTATTTGGATTTTAATTTTATGTGTTATTTAGGATTTCGTTTTGGATTTTGATTTTAGGGTTTCGTTTTGGGTTATCCTATTCGATGCATGTAAAGTATGGTCAAAATAGTGATGTGAATGGCAATAGTGATGGTGGTAAAAACGAGGGGCATGCGGTTTTCATGTTTAAGTTTAAGAATGACGAGGTAGGATGTGGGAGTGGGAATGGGAAGGAGGTGGATGTTGTATGGCAAACTGTCAGTTGTTCACATATCACTGCTCTGACAGGAAAATGATTGTTTGACATTTATCATTATGCTTGCGCCTCTATACAACCTCTCCATGTGGCAAATTTGATGACATGGCAAAGACAATTTTGTCATTTTCTTAAAAAAATTAAAATTAGTACATGCGTTTTTTCGAAAGCTTCTTTTCCTCATTTATCGAGGGCAGCTACGTTCGGAGATTCTGGTGGGTTCGGAGATTCTTGCGCCTTCAACACGGTGGTGGCGATGCTACCTAAGGGAGATTGCGCCTTCAATCTGGGTTGGCATTTGGTGGGCGTGCGATTTGGGGTTTCTTTGGAGGTTAGTTTTCGTTTAGGGATTAGGATTTTATTGCATTATAGTAGCTATGTAGGATTCCTATTTGGATTTTAATTTTATGTGTTATTTAGTGTTCCGTTTTGGATTTTGATTTTTGGGTTTCGTTTTGGGTTATCCTATTCGATGCATGTAAATTATGGTAAAAATAGTGATGTGAGTGACAATAGTGATGGTGGTAAAAACGAGGGGCATGCGGTTTTCATGTTTAAGTTTAAGCATGACGAGGTAGGTTGTGGGAGTGGGAAAGGGAAGGAGGTGGATGTTGCGTGGTCCGGTGGGGAGTGGAAGAATGGAAAGAGTTGGTCGTCTTTTTCAATGATTGTGAAATTGGGGAACAGAATGAATTGACGAACAATTAAAAAATTCTTTGGATAACCCAAAACAAAACCCTAAAATCAAAATCCAAAACGGAACACTAAATACCATAAAATTAAAATCCAAATAGGAATCCTACATAGCTACTATAATGCAATAAAATCCTAAACTCTAAACAAAAACTAACCTCAAAAGAAGCCTCAAATCGCACGCTCACTAAATGCCAACCCAGACTGCAGGCGCAAGATCTCCGAACCCACAAGAATCTCCGAACCCACAACGCTCTATGAATGAGGAAAAGAAGCTTTCGGAAAAACGCATATACTGATTTTAATTTTTTTAAGAAAAGGACAAAATTGCCCTTGCCATGTCATCAAATTTGTCACGTAAGAAGGTTGTATACAGGCGCAAGCAATATGATAGATGTCAATTAATCATTTTCCTGTCAGAGCAGTGATATGTGAACAACTGACAGCTGACTGCGCCTGTATACAACCTCTCCATGTGGCAAATTTGATGACATGGCAAGGGCAATTTTGTCCTTTTCTTAAAAAAAAATAAAAATAAGTATATGCGTTTTTCCAAAAGATTCTTTTCCTCATTTATCGAGCGCTGCTGGGTTCGGAGATTCTTGTGGGTTCGAAGATTCTTGCGCCTTCAATTCGGTGGTGGCGGCTACTACCAAAGGGAGATTGCGCCTTCAATCTGGGTTGGCATTTGGTGAGCGTGCAATTTGGGGCTTCTTTGGAGGTTAGTTTTCGTTTAGAGTTTAAGATTTTATTGCATTATAGTAGCTATGTAGGATTCCTATTTGGATTTTAATTTTATGTGTTATTTAGGGTTCCGTTTTGGATTTTGATTTTAGGTTTTCGTTTTGGATTATCCTATTCGATGCATGTAAAGTATGGTAAAAATAGTTATATGAGTGGCAATAGTGATGGTGGTAAAAACGAGGGGCATGCGGTTTTCATGTTTAAGTTTAACAATGACGAGGTAGGATGTGGGAGTGGGAATGGGAAGGAGGTGGATGTTGTGTGGTCCGGTGGGTAGTAGAAGAATGGAAAAAGTTGGTCGTCTTCTTTAATGATTGTGAAATTGGGGAACGGAATGAATTGACAAACAATTCAAAAAATTCATTGGATAACCCTAAACGTAACCCTAAAATGTAAATCCAAAACGGAACCCTAAATAACCCATAAAATTAAAATCCAAATAGGAATTCTACATAGCTACTATAATGCAATAAAATCCTAAACCCTAAACGAAAACTAACCTCCAAAGAAGCCCCAAATCGCACGCTCACCAAATGTCAACCCAGACTGAAGGCGTGAGAATCTCTAAACCCACAACGCTCGATAAATGAGGAAAAGAAGCTTTCGAAAAAACGCATAAACTATTTTTTATTTTTTTAAGAAAAAGACAAAATTGCCCTTGCCATGTCATCAAATTTACCACGTAAGAAGGTTGTATACAGGCGCAAGCATAATGATAGATGTCAAACAATCATTTTCCTGTCAGAGCAGTGATATGTGAACAACTGACAGCTACCTCTTCATGTCGCAAATTTGATGACATGGCAAAGGCAATTTTGTCCTTTTTTTAAAAAAATAAAAATTAGTATATGCGTTTTTTCGAAAGCTTCTTTTCCTCATTTATCGAGCGTTGCTGGGTTCGAAGATTCTTGTGGGTTCGGGGATTCTTGCACCTTCAATTCGGTGGTGGCACCTTCTACCTAAGGGAGATTGCGCCTTCAATCCGGGTTGGCATTTGGTGGACGTGCGATTTGGGGCTTCTTTGGAGGTTAGTTTTCGTTTATGGTTTAGTATTTTATTGCATTATAGTAGCTATGTAGGATTCCTATTTGGATTTTAATTTTATGGGTTATTTAGGGTTCCTTTTGGATTTGGATTTTAGGGTTTCGTTTTGGGTTATCCTATTCTATGCATGTAAAGTATGGTAAAAATAGTGATGTGAGTGACAATAGTGATGGTGGTAAAAACGAGGGGCATGCGGTTTTCATGTTTAAGTTTAAGAATGACGAGGTAGGATGTGGGAGTGGGAATCGGAAGGAGGTGGATGTTGTGTGGTCCGGTGGGGAGTGGAAGAATGGAAAGAGTTGGTCGTCTTGTTCAATGTTTGTGAAATTGGGGAAAAGAATGAATTGACGAACAATTCAAAAAATTCATTGGATAACCCAAAACAAAACCCTAAAATCAAAATCCAAAACGGAACCCTAAATAACCCATAAAATTAAAATCCAAATAGGAATCCTACATAGCTATTATAATGCAATAAAATCCTAAACGTTAAACGAAAACTAACCTCCAAAGAAGCCCCAAATCGCACGCTCACCAAATGCCAACCCAGACTGAAGGCGCAAGATCTCCGATCCCACAACACTCGATAAATGAGGAAAAGAAGCTTTCGGAAAAACGCATATACTGATTTTTATTTTTTTAAGAAAAGGACAAAATTACCCTTGCCATGTCATCAAATTTGCCACGTAAGAAGGTTGTATACAGACGCAAGCATAATGATAGATGTCAAACAATCATTTTCCTGTCAGAGCAGTGATATGTGAACAACTGACAGCTGGTTGCACCTGTATACAACCTCTCCATGTGGCAAATTTGATGACATGGCAAGGGCAATTTTGTCCTTTTCTTAAAAAAATAAAAATCAGTATATGCGTTTTTCCAAAAGCTTCTTTTCCTCATTTATCGAGCGCTGCTGGGTTAAGAGATTCTTGTGCGTTCGGAGATTCTTGCGCCTTCAATTCGGTGGTGGCGGCTGCTACCTAAGGTTGATTGCACCTTCAATATGGGTTGGCATTTGGTGAGCCTGCGATTTGGGGCTTCTTTGGAGGTTAGTTTTCGTTTAGGGTTTAGGATTTTATTGCATTATAGTAGCTATGTAGGATTCTTATTTGGATTTTAATTTTATGGGTTATTTAGGGTTCCGTTTTGGATTTTTATTTTAGGGTTTCGTTTTGGGTTATCCTATTCGATGCATGTAAAGTATGGTAAAAATAGAGATGTGAGTGGCAATAGTGATGGTGGTAAAAACGAGGGGCATGCGGTTTTCAAGTTTAAGTTTAAGAATGACGATGTAGGATGTGGGAGTGGAAGAATGGAAAGAGTTGGTCGTCTTCTTTAATGATTGTGAAATTGTGGAACGGATGAATTGACGAACAATTCAAAAAATTCATCGGATAACCCAAAACAGAACCCTAAAATCTAAATCCATAATGGAACCCTAAATAACCCATAAAATTAAAATCCAAATAGAAATCCTACATAGCTACTATAATGCAATAAAATCCTAAATCATAAACGAAAACTAACCTCTAAAGAAGCCCCAAATCGCACGCTCACCAAATGCCAACCCAGAATGAAGGCGCAATAATCTCCGAACCCACAACGCTCGATAAATGAGGAAAAGAAGCTTTCGTAAAAAGGCATATACTGTTTTTTATTTTTTTAAGAAAAGGACAAAATTGCCCTTGCCATGTCATGAAATTTGCCACGTAAGAAGGTTGTATACAAGCGCAAACATAATGATAGATTTCAAACAATCATTTTCCTGTCAGAGCAGTGATATGTGAACAACTGACAGCTGGCTGCGCCTTCAATCTGGGTTGGCATTTGGTGAGCGTGCGATTTGGGGCTTCTTTGGAGGTTAGTTTTCGTTTAAGGTTTAGGATTTTATTGAGCTATGTAGGATTCCTATTTGAATTTTCATTTTATGGGTTATTTAGTAGTTATTTTAATCTGTTGTTCTTTGCCATTGTGCTACCCTTTGTGTTTATGTATTGTGTTATGAGTGGACTTAAATAAGAAAATGTTTTAGATTATCTAAGCCAAAAAGATAATTTAGTTATGTAATCTAAAAATTATGTTTTTATAATTTTTTTTAAAGTATGTAATTTAGAAGAGACTTTCAAATTATACATTTTAAAATTAAAAAAAAAATTGCAAACCAAAAAATTCTCTTATTTCATAATTTGAAGTTTTTTTTATAAGAAAATACTTCTTAATTATATAATATGGAAACTTTTTTTATGTGACTTCCAAAATTCACAATCTAAAAGTAAAAAAAACATAAAAAAAATGACTTTTACATTAAACAATCTAAAAGTAAAAAAAAAAAATACAATACAGAAATAAACAAAGTTTCAAGATTATATAATTTGAAAATTATTTTTTTATTTTATTATTTTTAATTTTGAATTATATAACTTTAAAAGATTTTTTATGCAAAAATATAACTCAGAATAAAGTGGAAATTTTTATAATAGAAAAGGAAATTATGGAAATGAAAATAAAATTTGGTGAAGGATCAAATAGGTAAATTTTTACAGAAGGTGAAAATCAGAATCCACGTTCTGTATACATAAATTTTTTCTATAATATAATACTAAAAAAATTATTAAATATAAATTAATTTTAGAAATCAAAATAATTATTTAATATATTAATTAGAATAGACACTATTTTATAAATTAAAAAATTATTAATATATAAAATAATTTCTATTATTAATAAAAATTTATAATATAATTTTTAATTAGTATTTAACTATTAGTTATCAAGTTACTAACCGTTTATTATGTTTTAAATTAGTCTTTATTAGACTTTTAAAAATTAATTAGAATATAAAATATTATTAGTTAAAAAATTTTGGTAACTAATTTAAATACTAATTTAAAATTATTTTATAATATTTTTTATTAATAATAAAAATCAAATTAGATATTAATAATTTTTTAATTTCTAAATTTTTTTAAATTAATATTTAATTTAATTAATATGATTAATTATTTTTTATCTCTAATTTTAGTTATTATTTAATTATTTTCTTATAATGCAACGTGTGAAACCATTACATCAACGCACCAAGTTATTCACTAATTATTTTCTTAGATAGTTTTTTTTAAGTAAGCTTATTAAGGTTTGGTTATGGTTTTTAAGAAAAGATAAATAAGAGTATTGTATCTACCATAAATTATGGATCAATTTTAATTACATAATGCGTGATTTTATGCTTAAAACAATAGTATAGTAAATGAAAAACCATAGATTAATTAGTTCCCGGCAGAGCTGGATCATGAGCCACGTAAACACTACATGGTACAAAAAATAGAACATTTATGTTCTCTTGTATTCCTCTTTACAAACAACTTACCAACATATCCTAAAGTAAAGAAAAAGTAAAGTATGTCGTCTTTATATAATGCAGAATACTAAGGTCCATCTCACTGCAATATACAGACTATAAAATATATCAGTTTCCACTTTTCAATCATGTAAAGTTCCAAATCCAAATCCAAAACATGGTGTCATGGAGCCTTGTTTAATCGATTTCTACTTTGAGTTCCTCGTTTCAATCTTGCACTCAACTCTCCACATAAGCAAACAGATGTTACCTTCGCGTGCAACCCTCTTTCTCGTGTAAATAATTAACCTACTTAATGGATTTGAACTTGTATCAATTGTATTCTATGCTTAATGCAGGCCATAGGACCCTCTTTCCGAACTTAGGATAAGCACGTTTAGGATTTGAATCCAAACACAACGTAAGAAGGGAAAATTAACTCATTTCAATTTGGTGAGTGGTGTATCTTTGAGTAGTGCCCAAAAAAAATTCAATTTCAATTTCAGGCTGCAGAGTATCTCATTTCTCATTGATTGGTTGCAATCCATGGTTAGTGCTGGGATGGATTTTTATTTTCAAACTGTGGGTCCAAGTAGCCCACAAAGGATATTTATTTAGAGCGGATGAAGAAAGAGAGATTATTCCCTTTTGTGAACAGAAGAACAATCATGATTACTTGGTTTTATATGCTCTTGTACTCAAATTGCCCTTCAAATCAAACAGGGAAAGGAAAAAAAGCTAAATAAATGGGCAAAACTACTCTTCATTATCTAATGACTAACTTGGTCAATGATTCTCTTTTCTTCTCATTTGCTTTCCACTCAACGTATTTGTGTAGGTAAAATGTTCACATATCATGATTCATGCTAAAATCAATAAGGTTTTAATGTTGGAGTAGACCATATGTTAATTAAACCCATGTAGCCATGTAGGCACTATGATGGTGAACTCTAAGTTCAGTAAAAGGTTTTCTAGTTCTGGTCTCATTCATTTGATCTACAGAAACTTAATTTTCCAACTATTTGAATAGGTATTTAGTTTATCTCATAATTAAACAAGAGACTTGTGTAAACTAGATGTCCAAAAAGTTTAAGGTGATGATAGCATCTGAATGGTAGGAGTAGCAAGATTAAACTCTAGACCACTTGAAATTAATGTAGATCATCTAATACCATCCAATGATCCAACCTTGCACAGTCACTTCAACTATTAATTGAAATGTATAATCTCAAACATAAGTTAGATTGGTAGAAGCAGCTCAAATCTGTTCTTGAGTTACTTGCATTTGTAAGTTCAATTTCTTATAAAATTGAGTTTGTAATAGGCCTAACTCATCTCAGCTACCCTTCACTTCTACCCCGGTGATAAATGAACACATGTCAATTGCTTCAGCAATACAACAATCATGAAAGGGTATCAGAAGACAGAAACACAAAATGTATAAAATTATGCATCTAAAATATGTGCTTTAAAGTGTAAACAATCTTGTTGTGAATCTGTTATTTCATTCTCTCTAAGCCACCTCCTAATGTTACTAGCCTTGAAGTTGAAGACCAGAGAACTTGACCAAAGTATGTACCCTACTCATCTAGTGACATGATACTTGTCATCGATATGTAGTGGATACTAAAGAAGATGTACACATGGGAATTGGGATAAATGCCCAAGTCTTTCAGCCTGCAAGCGGTGGATTAAAATGAGAGAATTTAAATAAAGCTTTGCTTGATTGACAAGAGTACTATAAAAGAATAAAGACAGGTTTCAAATTATCAATTGTGATGAAATCAGCATGACATCATTTTGGTTCTCATGCTCTTGAATCCTGATTCAATTCACGAAATGCATGTTGTACTTCAAAGGATGTTAGTGTATAGACTAAGTAGAGTGAAATGATAAGAGATGTTGGTGTATGTAAGATGAGGATAGCCTCCACTTATAAGATAAATTTAGTTGATATATGAGATTAAATATTTGTAAATTTTTCGATGTAAGATGAAGATTCATTTACTTGTATAGTCTAAATTAACCTTATCTCTTATTCACATGGATTCATAATAACAAATTTTGAACTTTTCTTAAATATTGAATGCATAATAACCGTAAAAGGTGTAAGAACTATCTATCTAAGCAAAAACTTTGAGTAATAATTGACAAGTGCCTGGCACATGGTACCAACGTGGAAAGATAGTAATTTAAAAGAAGTTCTCGCTTCTTTTATGCTTATTTCTTATTAACAAGTTTCCGATTTAGATTTGGAATCAGATTTCCAACTCTGACCTTTTGATGTGCTTATTCAGGACTTGGTTAATCTCTGTGTTTATTAAGGTTGTTCTTCTCTACTAATTAAGGTTATTTCGATTGAAATATTTTGGACCGTGTGAATTTCCCTTTATCAAAGAATATGCCACTCACATGGAAGTGGAAAAGAGCATCCATGTTTGCTTTGACATGCAGAGAAAATAAGTGATCTTTCATGGGATGTTTGATTGATGTCTTCTGACATTGATTGCTAAGTCGCAAGCCATTAAAAGATTCAGTTATATATTTAGTTAGTTCTACAATCAGAATGCTTATCATGAACTAAATATGCATTAAATACTTTATTTAATTTTGAAACCCACTGTAGCTCTATTCAGATCATAAGGAAATGCTTTAGAGTCAAGAAAGTTGAACAAAGTTAGAACTAGTCATTCAGTGATAAGATTGTTTTTTTCTCTTCCATTTTTTGGAGACAATGCCATCCATGGATCCAAGTTTGAGCTAGTCATTCACTAACAAGATTTTTTTCTCTTCTTTTTTTCTGGAGACAATGTCATTGATCCATGTGTCCAAGTGTGTGTGCATCACTTGCTTTTCAATCTATTTGCAGACAACAAGCATTTAAGATTCAGCACTATTTCTCATGTCAGGAAAACATGCACAAACACAGACTGAGATCTAAAACTATAATCCAAACATGCAGTATTCCCACACTAATATCTACCCCCAATATCTTCAATTTTTCATACCACACAAATGCACAGTAAACATAAAAAACAATTTCCAAATTCAAGGCTAAAACGAACTAGTCTCCATTTATTCATCCGTTCCTTGGTTGAGGGCTAAGTTTGCAATTAACGAACCTCTTCCACAGCCACTGCTAAAGACACATGTTCATGTCCTCCTAAAGCATTCCCTGCATAGTTACTGGTTCCAGCAGCAACAGCTCCAGAAATGGTCGGTTGCTCAAGCAAAGATTGTCTGCAATTAGGACAAGAGGAGTGTGAGAGGAGCCATGTATCTATGCACCTTACATGGAATCCATGGTTACATTTTGGCAACAATCTTACTTTCTCCCCATCCACAAACTCCCCAAGGCAAATCGGACAATCTGTGGCTGCAATACCGACAGTACCTGAACCATAAACAACTATAGGGATCTGATGCAATGCACTCTTCTTTAGGCCTTTTGCTACCAAACGTGCGGCAGTCTCCTCTGGGGTCTCAAAAGCAAACCTGCGGCTACATCTTAGAGCACATCGCACAATTGAGTTGAGTCCCAAAGCACATATAAGCGCACAAAGCAACGCAGCCAAGATAATCACCATGTTGGTGTCAAAATTTGCATCACCTGTGAAAGTCTCTCTTGTCCTATTCACGTTACTTGGTGCAGGCGTGCTTGAATTTGTGTCAAGCAACAAGCGATGATGAAGAGCCATTATCTGTGTCGACCTCTTCAAAATCACCAACAATTCCAAGTGCTAAACTCTGAATTTGTGTACCCTTTTGATTTCAGCTGAAGTATCTATCTCTGCAGCTTGAAAAGCTTGGAGAAATGAGCTTGGAAATTTAGAATAAAGTAGAGGCACATAGAGGTTTGAAACATCTCGGACGTGTCAAAACCTTTCTGTGATGTAACACTCCTTGCACTGGATGGTTACTTGAGTGTTGAAGACAGAAGAATTTTAATGCTCGTCAGAGAAGAGTACTACTGCTGAAGCAAGCAAGAAAAGTTCTGAATTATTTTTTTCTCTTATCGACAAGAAATAGAGAAGGACCTTAACCTTTTTGAGTTATGGCAATATCTGTCAGGAATCCCACTAGATAAAGGCTCTCAGAGAAGCATCTCTTGGTTACAAGGAAAAGGAAAACACAAATGGGGTGGTGAATACTGAATACTTAAAAGTATCTAAGACTTTGTAGGATGAAGACTGAAAACCAGAACCACTTTGTTATAGAAGCACACAAAATCAATCTCTGACTCTCAAATCACTATTGGCATGTCTATTCAAATTTTCATAGACCAAAGCCATCATCATGCAAACCATGACCATGCGGAAGATTTTAATTGGTCTTACCGGGCTTGTGAAATTGTGATGTTTTCCAACTGGAATGGTTGGAGTTTTTCTTCACACTATTTGAGAGCACAAAATAAGAGACTAAATTTTTTGTGACACAAAAGAAGGTGTGGATATTATGAAGCGTTGTTTTTGTCTTGAAGTGGTTTGTTGTTTGTGTTTCAGAGTTCCAGAAGCAATTGGGACATAGATATTATGTTAGGAAGTGAAAAGCAAGACAGCTTCTTTGTTGTCCCCTTCTATTATTATTATTATTATATCAATATTATTGCAGCTAGATATGACATGTACAAGGCAAGGTTTTAATTTTAAATAAAATTTTATGTATAGGTAATGTTACTGAAACTAAATTTCAATTGATTTTAGAATGAGGAATAGGATAAGGAGAAAAAAGCAGTTGGGAATTTTGATGATGGTACCTGAATTGATCCATCCTAATCAAAATTAGCTTATCTAAAACAGCACTTATTCTCAGCACCAAATCCTTCCCCCACTCAACCTTAATTCAACCTTAATTTAAACTCTAACTAATCTCTTCCCTTCTATTCATGTGTTTTCTCTTAAATTGTTTCATTCACATCTATAATTACTGCTAATTATGCCACCTTTAATTATGAGTAGTTGTGTATCAACCATGTACGGCAAGAATAAAGTAAACATAGTTAAAGTATGAAATATATATTCAATTTAGCAGAAGGCAGTGTTGAAAAATATCCAGTAAAACATAAGAAAAAAAAATATTTGTGATGGCAAAGTTTATCTATAAATAAGACAAATTGTTAAAGATCATGTGTAAGAGTATTAATAATTATATCAATCAATAAAAGATATTGATTCCTAATTAAGAAATATTTCATAGCTAGTATTTTTCACCTCGATCATAAATAAAGTTTATTAATAATTTTTATGCTACGTGTCAAGTATCTAAAAGTCAAAATATATTTTTGTTAGAATCATGAATGGTTTATAATAACATTACTCTTATAGAAAAAATAGATAAATATGATTTTCTTACAAAATGATATGATATCATTCAGTTAATAAACCTGTCATAATATCATTCAGTTATTTATCCAGTGGTGAATCAAATTGGTGACCTAAAATATGATACCAATAATTGGATCTAGCATTTGTCACTTTTATCTAATGATAAGTGATTAATCCAACAAACACAATTACTTACGAATATTTTAATCGGTTTTTGTTTTTTCCGTAGAACATTCTATTATTAAAACGTACACACATGTGAAACTAAAGTTACTTAATCAGTATCATTAGGTAACATGCAGTCAAATATTTTTTCTTACAATTGCACGTAATGAAATTTATAAGGCAATATAATTAGTATCATTAGGTAACATGCAGTTAAATATTTTTTCCTTATAATTTCATCTAATGAAGTTTATAAGACAGTACTCATTCAGGATCTTTTTAACATATTACCTCGCGTTGAGATTATCAATTCGCGTGTGAACTATATATTATAAATGATTCAATAACATGTGACACGATAGGTCTAACAGAAACATTTTTTAAGATAGGCTCTGATATCATATTAAGAGTTGGACTTTAAGTCTAACTTAACTTCGTAAAATCGATTTATATATTGCGTTTATATGTTTATAGGAAAATCGAAAATTTCGAGCAGTTTGAGAGGTATGCAAATGCAGTGAGATATAATGATGTGAGCGTTTTGTGAAAGTGTGTTTGTGTGTAAATAGCAAGGACAAGGCATTGATATTTGTTGGAGCATAGTTTTGTTGGGCACTATGGGAAGTTTGATTTGATGAGGCAAAGAAACGTTACAGCAAAGTGGTGTGGATTTAGGCGATTGCGAAGGAACGCAACACAGCTGCAACTATAGAAACTAGTTTGTCGTGTTTTGATGGGAGCAATTAAATAAATAAGCATAAAATGAAGGGTGTTGTGGTTCAAATTTCTACATCGTGGGCCATTTGCCACCACCCCCATTGGCAGAGAAGGCTCCACTACCACATTGTTTGTTCCTTAATCACAATTCCTCATCATTCTAAAAGGTTGCCACGTGTTCCATGGATTCACTTTATCTCATACACAACGTCCATCACTGCCACCTATATATTCTCTCTGCTACTTCACTAAATTTCTCACAATTCTGAAGTTTTATTGTGTTGTTAGTGTAATTCACCATTTGACACGATATTTTTCTAAGAGAATCATGATCAAGTACTTGGTTAGATATGGATTTGATTGCATAAGAAATTAGTTTCCGAAATTCAAATGAGATTTCCCTTTTAGATAGGTGGTGATGGGGTCTTTTATTCCTGTACCCCATTGTTTCAAGTTGCAATATCATAGAGTGGTCAAATGCTAAAATTGTTCTAACTTTTCATTTTCCCACTTCATTTTCTTTCTCCCGTGCACCCCATATATACAAATATGTACTATGTATTCTATAATAATCTACATTCTAAAATAAAAAATTATTATTTTTAACATTTTGAAATGTTTAATCCATAAAATTATTAGATTACACAATCTGAAATTAAAATTAAAAAATAAAAATAATAAACTCACCTGAAATTACACCACCGAGAACTACACAAACCCAAACACTCAAACATCAACGCGCCCAATGCCCATCATGTTAATTTATTTTCAGAAGGGTAAAATCGGAGTTTCAACATGGGAGTGAAACTTGAGAACATGGGGGTGCAGGAATAAAAGTCAAGGTGATGGATGAAGGTTGGGAGGGCCCACATAGTAAATGTGGAAGGAATGGTTTAGGCCCATTATTGTGGTGTGTAAAGACCAAGTGAGGTCATGATGTGGATATGCTTCTCCTCCTCCTCTTGAATGTCATTTTGATTTGGCTCCAATTTTCTATACCTATAAATATATTTTGTTGATACTGTTTTGTTTCAAAATAAGTAATTTGAAATAAAAACAAATAGACAATGGTATTTATAGAATGCAGAAAACAATACTCATAAAGAAAAACTAATAGATTAATGGACTCCTTTGTAAAACATGTTTTATTGCTTAATACACACAATTGTTTTTGCTAGGATTTTCATAGGAGATAAATGGGAAGATTTAACATCAATGAACTATAAATTAATATGACACCACATTAAATCTAAAACTTTAAAGATGCGTTTATTGAATTTTTTTCTTTATGTCACTCAACTTTATTATTTCTACACAATGTGAGAATTTCAATTTATACTTGAATTTCTAATAATTTTCACCTCAAATATGAGTTGATTTTATCACGGGACATACTTTGTCTCAACATTTATGTAAACATATTTCTCCTTACCTTAACTGTTGTTGGATTTGTACAACCAAAGACATGATTATCTTTGTCTAAACCAGTCACCAGTCACCAAGACAAAATCATCAACTCTGATATCATTATTAGAAAACTTTCATAGGGGATAAAATTGGAAGATTTAACATAAACGAGTTATGAGTTGTCATATAAGCTAGCACGCTACTACCTTCAACCCAAAACCTTAAGGTTATCTGTTTGCGAATCTTTTCTCTTTATATGTCACTCATCTTTCTCATTTCTACTTAATGTGAGACTTTCAACTCATACATGGATTTTCAACCATTTTTTATATAGTTTTTTAGATTACTCCTTTTATGAAAGAAGATTATGTACTTAACTCTATTACAGTTTAATAAAGAAAATAGAGTAGTTGGTATAGGATGAAAATTGTCTTTGGCTTCTCGTTTGCTAGGTGATATTTGAGGAATGTTGTTTGGATACTTATTATATAATTTTACACAATTTAACTTTGGATTTGGATGTTATGTAGAGATGTATCAATGAAGAGGGTTATGGTGTTAGATAGGTATACGAGAATTGTTAGAATTCATGTCAACGTATGTTATTTTCTAAGTTATATTAGGAGGTCTTAATTACAAAGTTAATTGATGATAAGTATAGTCAAGAAGGTGAATAAAAACATATGTCCAACTAATAATATACAATGGATTATAAGGGTAGCCAGATGAAGGATGAGATGAAGGATGAGATGAAATATGTATCAAAACATTATTAAAGTAGGATTTGTGGTTATTTAGAACTTTTTGGTTGAAAGATATAAATGCAACACTATTTATAGGTATTTTACCACATTTGATAGTATCTTTGCTCTCGCTTGAGAGACTGTATATCAATAGATAGGGGTGTTCATAGTGCAATTTATTTCAGTTCCTTTTTGTTAAAAATATATTTGAATAAAACATAAAATTATATGCATTTTAAATTAGTTTAGTTTCAACATAAAAGAATTTAAAATTAAACCCCTTTGTGCAATTTGGGTAGGATCAATTTTACAATTTTATTGTATAATGTTTTATTGGTACATTTACACTATTGGAAAAGGCCAATTTAAAGGTAATTCTAATCACATTTTGTCAATGATTTTATAACTATTGTTGAAAAAATATATATTTTTAATGAAAGTTTAGATCATCATCACATGTGTTCATTTCAACGACGATTTTTTCCAAAATTTTCATATATATATATATATATATATATATATATATATATATATATATATATATATATATATATATATAAGAGTACATATATAAAATATATTCAGTAACAATGATAAGATTATCACAAT
>Ga0123342_1003912_pt1 | contig 23370 bp, 10 predicted proteins | sample Turbeawhitnodule_FD_89960 | JGI IMG/M metagenome (GOLD analysis project Ga0123342, IMG submission 89960) | Root nodule microbial communities of legume samples collected from Mexico - Turtle bean Mexico white nodule | ecosystem: Host-associated > Plants > Roots > Nodule | place: Mexico: Nepantla... | reverse complement strand
AACAGAGAACAAAGGATATTTAGAGTAAAAAATGAACTTACTCTGTTTGAAAATCTGATCGGGTAGAAATGTTCCTTAACTCCTCTGCTACAGCGTGGTATGATCAGATTCTAAAATAGATGAGGTATGAAGTGAGAAATGAAGAGAGAAAGGAGAGGAGAGAAATGGTAGAGAGAGAAAGTGAATTGGGAGAAAGAAGAATGTGAGGCACGCTTCTGTTTCTTTTAAAAAAAGTGCCGTTAAAAAAAGTGCCGTTACAATATGTATGTGTTAAAAACACATTATTTTTTAGTTATTAATTTTTAATTTTTAATTGATCAACTATAATATCTCTAGCTAAATAAATTGAGAATACTATTATTTCAAGTTTAAGTATATGTTCACATATTAAATTAGTAAATTGCAATCAATGTTTAAAATTTCATTTATAAACATTCATAATTTAAATCAATGTATAGAATTTAATTTGAAAACTTTCATAATTTAAATTATATTCATACTCCATATTTGCACCCATCACACTTCATAACACAAATTATCACAATACTAGATTTTTCAGTAACGTATAATCTTTAAATATTTTTTAAATATGTATCAGATAAATATTTAGTAATATTTTTTTTTTCTGTGATCGAAAATACATGTTATCTCTTATTAATAAATATAATATGTCTTGATTTGAATAACTTATTTCATAATTTTTTAATGATTTTAAAAGACTTTAATCTATTTAATATAATTATGTATTCATTATCAATAATAAAAATTTATTATGTTCACTTTAATTTATTTTTACTTATATATTTTATTTAAATATTTAAAAGTCATATAATATATGAAAAACTTGAATGTATATATATATATATATATTATTATTATTACCAATAATACTATGTTTTATACAGTAATGATTGTATAAGTGTTACAAAAATTTGTATTGATATTAAGATGAAATTGAGGTCATACATTTGAAATAATGTATGAGTTGTTGTTTGATTGTGTATTAAGTATAAAAAACCTATGTTGTAACAAAGATCTTCTAACTTTATTGATTGTCTAAGTCATATAGATTAAAACATCAAGTGGTGAGAAGCTGATGAGAGAGTTTATACACACCATGACCCATTGTAGACTTGCAATATTGAATTTTTGAACTTACCATCATCCTTTCTCTTAAGTCTGTTTGTAAATCTAGGTCTTTGGTATTGGACTGGATGTTATCTGGTAGGGACATACTTAATATAGGTCTTCCAGAAGACATAAATTGATATTTCCTTTATTGAATATTCTTAATGTATAGATTTATGTGTGATCTATATGATTGTTGTATACTGCCATTTGAATGAAATTGAATTCTTGTGGTTGATAGATAAATTTTGTGTGTCTATATTTTTATATGAATTTCAAATTTCAATGTTATTTTTCACTTATTCTTTCATATGTTTGTTTGTTTTATAAATTATGATGATTGTATTATTATGTACACCAACATATATAAATACAAATGCAGGTGTAAGTCTGAAAGCTCAGGCGTATTATTAGACTATATTTTATAATTATCTTGTAGTTATATAAGTTTTAAGTGTATTTAAGTAACATTTTGAAAAACTATACTTTGTACAAATTATTTATTGGATTCACAACATAATAATTAGTAATTTTTGAGTGTTAGATATGTGGGTGCAATAGAAGTAGATCCAAGATACACAAGGTTATTGCATGTATTTATGTTTGGAATATAAGACATTAAGTGAAGGAAGTAAATAATAAACAAATATAAACTTGTTTTTTAAAACCATCATGGGAAACATCACTTGCTCGAAGGAATGATAGTTATTTTTCATCATAACTAGGGGTGGCAATGTGGGCTGGCCCACCCCACACTTGGTTCGGAAAAAGCGGGCCAACCCACATAAGAAATATTTTTTTAAAAAAATAAATTTTAAATAAAATTTTTGAATTTTTTTATTTAGATGCATTAGGTAAATGATCTCATAATATTATTTTCACAAGACATACGTAGTAAAATGTTATTAAAATTTTCATAATGTGAAATATGAGGCTAGATGAAGAAAATATGGAGGTGCAGAAAAAAATTTCTACATTTTAAAGTTATACGAGTTATGCGGACCAACCCATTCCGCCCCGCACTTGACCCGCGTGGACTGTGAATTATGTGGTGCAAGCCTAAGCGAACCAACGGATTAAAATAAGCAACATATCTTGCTTTTTTTTCAGCGGACCGTGGACCAACCCGCACGGTCCGTCCAACTTTGCCACCTAATCATAACTAGATTTATCGTGAATTTTTGCTTAGATGAATTTGATCCTGCGAATCAGAAATAATTTCATTAGAACCATTATTGACGTTAGAAGTGGAAGCAAAATGATTTGGCATCATGATAAATATAACACAAAAAAGAAGATAATAACACAAAAGGAATAAATGGTAATTTCATGTAAAAGAAGATACAATGAAGGTATTATACGTGAAATAATGGTCAACAAATATCTCTCACTTGGTTTAACCAACTCTAACATGTACCACTAACTTCCATTATTGTTATTTATATTTGCTAACTTAACATCTTAAAGAGCCTAACAAAGGATATTTTTCCCTCCAAGCAAACATAATTCCTTCAGAACCAAAATCTTGTGCTTCATAACCTTCAATTTTGAGCATCAATAAGGAGTGTGTGTTGTTATAAATACTGTGTCATGGGATTAAATTAAAAGTTGTGGTGTGTGTGATCTTATGAGATTTGAATCGAATGACAGTGACAACAATTATGAGAGCATGATGTAGTAGGTTTTGAAGGGCACATGTTCGTGAACTTCGTTGACTACAAGGTGAAGGTGTGGCAGAGGAAAAACTAAGAAATAAAGAGCCAATTAAGGGGTTTTGTTGGAAGGAAAGAGTCATATGACAATAATAGCGATGGACCAATGATTTAGAATTTCAGACAAAACGACAATGTTTTTGGAGAAAAAGAATGTGATCCAAGTAATTGAGTTTTGAATAAACACGGTAGAGTAACATGAGATGAGACGACAATAACAGAGAAAAAAAAGTAAAAAAATTAAGAAGAAAAGTAAAAGAAGATACAAATAAAAACTAGTAAAAAAAAAAATAAAGAAATACAAAATATAATACAAAATATGTAAAAAAGAGAAGTAGGTGCATATTTATATATAGGAAAAAAAATACCTTTACCTACCGTAAAATTTATATTAAATAACATTCACATAACTCTAATTTTAAAATAGATATCATCTCTATTATTAATAAAAGACATTCATGTTTCCTATATTTTTTAAAAACACATATATCTTGCTCACATTTTTAATAAAATTATTTAATTTTTTATATTTTAAAATTTAATATTTCAGAATATTTCTTATTTTACTTTTCGTTAATAGGATTTTAAATAAAATAAGAAAAAATATACCTTATAAAAAATTTAAGAAAATTAAATATTATTAATAAAAATATAAACAAGGTAAATAATTATTTAAAAACTAAAAAATATGAATTTCGTTTTATAAAAAAATTATAAGAAAATTATACATATTATAAAAAAACCTCAACGCAGTTACATTAATAATATACATAAATATGAGCACCTAATATTATCTACTATTATTATAAGTTGGAATTAATTCACGTGATTATTATAACGATGATTTTTCTGTCTTTAATTTTTGTCTCAATCTTGACTTTTCCGGAAGAGGGTACATTCAATTATAGTGTGAATTAAAGAAAATGAGTCTTCAAATAGTTATTACCTTTTATCTTAGTACATATAAATATTTATACTATGTGAATTGCACTTCTATATGTAAGCATAGCTAATTTATGGCCAAGTAGATTCAAGGTCTCCTTAATGATAGTTTTAATGTTGATTTATGCCTGTAGATTGGTCGGTTTTACCTGAATGATTATTTATCAAGAGCCGAAATACCGACACATGATGTCACAGTAGCGACATATCAATGTTTTTTATAGGAATTTACAAATTAGCATGTGGATTACTATTATACACCATTTATTTTTTTCTCTTTTTTATCACATTATATATCTTATATATTTCATATTATGTGTATGTAACATTTTCTTTAAATATAGTGGAACGTTCGCATGACATATGGGTGCAAGCATTTGGGTTATCGTAGCAGCACTCCACTCATATTTCTTCAGCCTTCTCTCAACCCTTCCTAATCATTTTCACCCTTATCTCCACCGTCTAGAAAAAAAAATATTTAATATGATTTATTTATATTATTATAACTGAAATTTTGATTAATTTTTTGTTTGCATTAAAAAGATAAAATTGATGGAGTGGATTTGAAATGATTTGAAAAGAAAATTTTAAAAAAATTAAGATGTTTGGACAAAGATAAATAAAATAAAAATATAGAAATTTTTTTATGAAAGTTTGTAAGTAATGTGATTAGTGTGATTTAAATTGTATTTTTAATTGATAAAAATGTAAGTTTAACATTTATTTTTGTATTTAAAAATAATTGAAAAAATAATTTGATTGATTATTTATAAATTATAATTGTTTTAACTTAAAATATTATTTTTGATATATTAAAATATTATTTCTGCATATGAAATATTAATACTATTGAATGACCTTGGTTTATTTGAAAAAGCAAAAATTAACATTGTAAAATCACTTTTAGTTGTGATTTTCTCTGTATTTCTGTACCTTTCTTCATCACTCATAAATAAATTGTAGAATATAAACACAAATATTAATTTCTTTTAACAGTAATCAAGAATCTAACACTTATTTTTTACAATTTATTTAAACTCAAGAATCTAACACTTATTTTTTTTATTTTATTAGATTTTATATATAATTTTATGAGGTTTACTATTAACAAATAACATGTTTAAAAGACGAATGAAAAAAATAACAGGTTTATGAGAGAATGCTGCTACCAGTCAAAGTAAAAAGAAGTTCAGCAACAGACAACTGGCACCTACAAAAAAATCTATATTTTTTAATACAATTTCTATTTGACGAAGCTTTGAGAATTGGCCACCGTCTGTCAGAGCCTGACTGGTGGAGTAGATGTAACTAACTGTTTTAAGATAGGATTTAACTAGTTATTTAATATTTTTAAGAATAAAATAAAATAAAAAATACTTTTTATTTCTAAGTTAATGTTAATTTATACAATAATTAAAAATAAAAAATATAATATCTCAAAAGATCTGTAAATTAGTGTATAAAAGAATTAATTTATTTTTTCTTTTTATTTTTATCTCATAAAAATGTTAGAAATAAGTTTGCTATTGGTATAAACAAAGTTAGCTCAAAGCGTTTAAAAACCTTAGCAGTTGGAGTGGAACAAAATATCTTTCCAAACATTCTTCTATCTGTTATTATCTTATTTTTTTTGTTTTCGAGCATATATACATCTATATATTCAATTTTGTTGCTCTTATAAATTTTTTCTTCAGTTCTTGTACTAGATTGGGTTATTTGGGCTTCTTTGCTTTTTGGTTAAGGAAGATTAAAGATAGATATAGAAAGACAATAGACACAAACACAGACAAACAAGTATATTATACACAGATAATCTTCATGTAATGTTCTTTTCATAAATTTGGATAAAATCATACATCTTTCACTTGTGTCAGCTAAAAAAACTATGGCTTTTACTCTCTATTTGACATCATTTCTTGTTTGTGTCTGTCAGACAGGGAGTCTCACTTGCTCGTTCTAGTTCTTAAGCTATACTAGATTTTGTTTCTGTTATCTTCTACAGATAGGGTGTACTACACAATTGAGTTAAGATGTATGATGAATCACACTAAAAATAATTAAATATAAACTTTGTTGATTAACTGATGTTGTATGTACTTTGTGTGTCTCCCCTTCAAATCTTTGTTGTGCATGTGAGGTTTCCAAAATAAATTATATTACTTGTGACTGCTGCATTAACGTAATCTTTAAAATTACTTCTTTATTTATCATTTTCTTCAAATTTAATGCTCTCATAGCAGTATGTTATTATATTTTTACTCAGATAGTTCTCATAAACTGAGTTGAGTAGGAGATGGCAGAGTTTGCAGGATATTTTCGTTACTGCTTGAACACTGGGAAACTTCTCCTTTTAGCAGTTTTGGTCTCTGGAGGAGTTGTCTTGCATGTTTTGGTCAGTATTTCTCCCCCCACCTATATAAATATGTGGTTGCAGAAAAAGATCATTCCATTTCATTTCAAAGGGAATTAGGATCCTAGTCAAAGAGAATTATTTTACAATTCAGAATCATTATGATTTTAGCTATTTAATGAGATCTAGTTGTGTTTTCTTATTCTGTAAACTAAAATGTGACATGAGTTCATGAACACCAATTCCTTTTTAATATAAAATGTGATAATAGATGTCTTAGTAGGAAAAAAAGTTCACTGCTTACTTAGATTTATTCTGTGTGGCAGGCATGTGCGTTATATAAAAATTGGTGGCCAATGCTGACTAGTAAGATAAAGCATCTCTATTATGCTAATTAATTGTTTCTTTTTCATTTATGGGAGACAAGAAAACATCCTTGTATGTTATTAATATTTTTTTATTCCTCATGCAGCGATAACATATGTGTTTCTTCCAGTACCTCTGCTCTTCTCTGCGGGATCTGAGCATTCTTCTTTATTTTCTGAATCAGATAACAAGTAAATCTTTAACTTTAGTCTGGAAATATAAAATAAGTTTGTGTTTTTAATTTGTGGTCTGATAAATGATGGAGCAGCTGGGTGAATGCAAGCAAGTTCTTAAGTGGGGCATCAACTGTTGGAAGCATTGCCATTCCAGCCATATTAAAGCATTGTGGTGTTATCAGTTGGGGAGCCCTTGCAATGGAACTCTCTTCATTCTTTGTGTTTGTATCTGCCATAATGTGTTACATGAGGATGAACGATGAAGATCATTATAGTATTCTTTGAACTGAGGGCATGAGAGGCTTCCTTCTTCCTGTAAGAAAATGTATTTATTTACTTTGCAGTTGATTTGTTTGCTTGTAGGAGCGTCGTCACCTTTTTTTCTTTCTTTTACATATCAAATTCATCATCTTTAACCCATTTGAAACGAAGAGGCCCTGTTAAATGGCGTTTAACAATTAACACTCTGTAGAGACCTCAAAGTTAGAGGACCAGAGTTGGAAGGTTTTTCATCCAAAGCAATGGGGATTGATTGTACATTTTTATAGACATATTAGATGATTTAACGTTCGGTTGATGATTGAAGCATCTTCTGGTTGTGTTTTTACTTTGATCAGTCTTCCCTTCTCCACTCATGAATATGTTTTGTACACTACTAGCTTCTTATGAAACCAACCCTTATATATCATGTAATAATTTTAAAATATGTTTATAAATACTTTCACAAACACTTGTATATTGCTTTTCACTCCTTTCATTCATTAAGCATCTTGCATGACTTTGCTTTCTACTTATATAGTCTTAAGAATTACTTTTGTAATATGTGTGTTTTTGTTGTACTTTGTTTTAGTGTTTTCACAATATGTTAATCTTTATGCTAACAACTCCCACTGTTACACTAAATGTGCTTGGTGAAAGATGTATTTTTCTTTGTACATTTGACAACACTAAAACCAGTATATACAAACTCAGATACTAGGGAGGTATGTTTCAAAATATATTTGGGAATTGTGAATCAGATTCTTCATGTTATATGTTCTTGCATTTTTATCAAATACATCTTGTGATATACACGTGTTAACTTTGTGTATTTATTTTAGGTGTGTTGTCTTCGTTGCTTGCGTCCAACTCTTCATTAGACTTGGTTTTCTTGAGCTTGCATTTATTGCTTCATCATATTACATCTATCTTTTTATTTATCCGACATTTCTTAGTAGAATTCATCAATTCTATAAATAAAATGGTTTACCGCTCTATATTTATGAAGACTTTGTCTAAGTTGTATGTGTGTGGTCTTTCTTTACATTACATCTAAGACTTATGTATGATTATTTGGTCGTAATAAACTTATGTACACTAAATAACTTATATCACATTAAACTTTTTTAATAAACAAAATATGGTATTATTTGTTATTATCAACATGATTGATATTTTAGACGATAGTCTTAAAAATTTGAATTCTGTATACTTATGTTAATTTTGGTGCATACCTTATCATCTTTGTTTTCAGAATCAAATTTTTTCTTTATGTGATAAAACATTTGGAAATGGTACAAAACAATCATATTGATAATTAATATTAATTATATTCATGGTTAGAACGTAATTGATGATACTTTTTTAATTTGTATTATACACTAAAAATAGTTATCAAAACATTATTTCTGAATAAGTAATATTTTTATGTAAAAAATATTTAGTGGGAATCAAAACACTAATATTTTAAGATTGAAAATAGTAATTTTCAACTGGATTACGAGAAAACACAAACGAGTCGGACAACGAATTTACGTTGCAACGACGAATTGGGGGAAAGTACATCTGTCAAGCAAAGAAATGCTAAAAATGTTGCGGTGCTTATGATTTTCACAATAGTTACCATGTCAATTCTTACAAATTAGTATTCATAGAAGTACGCAAAAGTCCAATAGGATCGACTTAGCGAAGTCAAACATTAATATGTCGGCTCTGAATTTACTTCGTATACTTCAAAATCTGCGGCTTACTTATGCTTTTCAAGCTCCACTTCAAATCTTGATGATATCCTCTTCCCAGTTTTTATTACTTTTCATTCAATGGAGATGGTTCAAGACCAGCAGCAGCTACAAAATACAGGTTAGTTTCTTAAACACTCTCTCTGGTTAAAGAAACTATTGCATTTTTTTAAGAGAGAGGGGTGAGTGGAACCTGCTTGGTTATTCTTGGAACAGAAATAGACACTAACGAAACATGATTCTCTCTGATTTCCAACATCCTCTTTCTTTATCGTACGCAATCACTGTGTTTCTTCTAATAGGATTTAATATCAAGTTAGATATTATGACGACAAACAGCTGGATGCTTAGCCTCCTTGTGTTTGGTCAATTCTCTTAAGAAAGTGTTCCTTGTAATTGGCTAATAACATGGTCATGTCCCGTTTCGATATCTAATGATGAAACTTGAAAAAGTTAGAGAATGTTTCGTTGAAAACAGTATGTCTTTGGTTTTATGTCCATTTTCTTCACAAAGAAATTATTAATGCCATAAACTAAACAAATATATAAGGCCTAAGTATTCATTGTTTAGGGTCTAGGGCGTGAAATAATTCTATTGTTTATTATTTGGATTAGAGGAACACTTTCGCGAAAAAACAAAAAATATTGTCCCTAGCATCCCACTAGTTTAAACTACTTCTGATTATGTTAGAAATCATAGAGCTAATCTAGGTATCTCGTGTGTATTCCTCAGATGATGGAAAAGTGCACAACTTGAACAGAAGCACAAATGTCAGAAAGCAACTTCAACTTCCAAGATTCAAAAAATACAGATGGTGGTTGCGTGTGTCCCTCTACACAATCTTTCTTCTGGCAGGCCAATCTGCAGCTACTCTTCTGGGAGGGTTATACTATGACAATGGTGGTAATAGCAAATGGATGGCTACTTTTGTTCAATCAGCTGGATTCCCTCTACTTTTTCCACTCCTTTTTTACTTCTCAACGCAAAAACAGGACAAATTAACTACCGAGCTCAACAATGATTCCCTCAAACCAAAACCAAAATTTTGTACCCTTGTTTTCCTCTACCTAGCTTTTGGCTTAATTCTGGCAGGGGACAACTTGATGTATTCCTATGGACTTCTATATCTCCCTCTTTCCACTTATTCTCTACTATGTGCAACCCAATTAGGCTTCAATGCAGTGTTCTCTTTCTTCCTCAATTCGCAGAAGTTCACAGCATTTATATTCAATTCTGTAGTCCTCCTTACCATATCAGCTTCCCTGGTAGCAATCAATGCTGATTCTGAGGATCAAATGGGACTTTCCAGAGAAAAACATATAATTGGGTTCTTCTGCACTATAGGTGCATCAGCTACATTTTCTTTATATCTCTCTCTTGTGCAGCTTTCTTTCGAGAAGGTTATAAAGAGAGAAACCTTTACTGCTGTGTTGGACATGCAGATTTACCCATCCTTCATTGCTACCTGTGCTTCTGTTGTGGGCTTGTTTGCAAGTGGAGAGTGGAAAAGTTTGGACAAGGAGACTAAGGATTATGAGAAGGGAAGGGTGTCATATATAATGACTCTACTTTGGACTGCTGTAACATGGCAAATATCATCTATTGGTATGCTGGGATTGATTTTTGAAGTGTCTTCACTGTTTTCAAATGTGATAGGTACCTTGGCATTGCCCATTGTTCCCATCCTTGCAGTGATCTTCTTCCATGACAAGGTAAATGGGGTGAAGTTTATAGCCTTGTTGTTAGCAGTGTGGGGCTTTCTATCTTATGTGTATCAACATTATGTAGATCACAAAAAAGCCGAGGCAGATAAAAGTAACGGCCTTGTGGTTTCACAAGCTGAGGTAGAAATTTGCTGATTGGAATGGGATGGAACAAATTTTGATGAAATTATTATGGCTCAGGATGATGCTGCTGTTGCTGTTGCAATTCTGTGAAGTGTTTGTGTCTTTGTAGATATTACAGCACAGCTTGATTTGTACTTTACAAGTAAAATAAAATATTTTATAGAAATTAATATGATTATGTAATATTGATTATAATTAACTATATGAGATTATTATATATACTTTTCACATTCTGAAATTATATAATATTTTTTATCCTGCATTGCATATCTGTTATACGTGAATCTCTCTAAAAAGAGAAGAAACTTAGAACAAACTCTCAACATTTTAAATTCTTATCCCACAACATGATTGAAATGTAATTGGACCATGAGAAGCCTTCATCTCAGTTAATTAAACTATTCACCACCAAAAGGCAAAAATGTTTTTTGTTTTCCGTCAATTAACTTAGACTATGATCAAATGAAATTTTCAAAAAATAAACAAGTTATACAAAAAAAAAACTTATAAAAAACAATTTTCTTTACTTTTCGTTAACGTAAGACTGTTTATTATTATTTTTATTATAAAGTATTTATTTAATTTGTAAATTTAAGAAAAAAATAAATAAATACAATAAACACTTGTCTCTTGCTATTCTATGATAAGTTTGGGATGCTGTGCACCCTACCTCCTAAACAAAAAAAAGTTAAGTTAATTTATGATGAAATTACCATTATATTCCTTCTATTATGCTAATTAACACTTACACAATATAGTTTTACTTTAGCAACTTTTTAATAGAATTGCAATCATACTCTATAACTTTTAAAATATATTAATTATTTTTATAATAAACTAGCTAAAAAATAGGTTTTGCGCCTATTAATTGTTCTCATTTTTTAATTAAAATAAAAATAAATTAGTATTAAATATTATTATAATTTTTTTTGAAATAATATTTATCTATCTTCTGTTAAAAATAATATATTGACTAAAACTTAAATAAAAACTACAAAAAATATTTTTTTTATATAATTTAACGATTTAATTACTATATATTAATGATATCTATATTTGTTTTTGTTGAGTGTCTTCACATGTAAACATGAATATGAGGAAGGATTGTGAGTGACACAAAACTTAATTATTATATGAGATGCTCTAATTAGGTTTCTTTATTGTATTTTTTTTAGTTTTCTTTACATATTAGAACTAATACCTATCAAAATTGCATCTTAAAACTGATGTTTAATAAATCCAATAAATACATTTTAAAAGTTTTGATTTTGTGTTTCGAAAAATATTTGAACTGCCTTTAATGATTTGTTCAACATCTATATTCTTACAAATTAATTAAAGAAAAGAAAATTACATGATTTTTTATATATATTTTTTATTAAATAAATATTTTTAATGAAAATTTATTAATCTAACTTAACCCTCGTTTCTTACAAATATGGAATTTCTTTTGGTTTTTTAGCCATGTTTATCAAACATGCGGTACTACTATTAAAAAAATACAGCATTAATATAGATTACTTAGATTTGGTTGTTTTTGGTGAAATAATCATTTTGTGTCTTTTGGGAAGAATTTTGTGGAGAAAAAAAATATTTTTTATCAAATATATTACAAATAAAATATTGGGGGATACATGTGCCGTGTATGTTAGTTGTGAATAGATCTTTCAACAAATACAAATAAAAAATAAAATTATGAATTCAAAATTTCTTACCGAAGTAAATTAATCAGTTTATCTCAATTTATAGAAGACCGAACGAGAAAACTTCTAGGAGGAGTTTATATAAAAAAAAGTTAATTTTATCTTTATTTATTTATTTTACCCCTAATTAGTTTTTTTTTTCTCCTCTTTATAATTATTTGAGAAGAAGTTTATTTAAATGAGCATGATCATATCCATATCTATTTTTAAATTTTATAAAGCGTATGTACTGCCCATTGCTTAAATCAAATAATTATTTTAAAAAAAATTGAGCAATAAAATATTACGGAGATGCGTACTTTGAAAAATTTATTTGTTTTACACAGTGGACGGTAAAAACAAAGTATACCTGTATGAATATTTAATAAAAACAATTTAAAATCAGATAAGAGCGATTAAACTTTTCACGAAGGCCAAAAATGTTTCTTCAATAAAAAAAATGGTGAAATATTGCATCAGGAACAAAAAGAGACAATGGCTATATGCTGGAAAACAATATAAAAAGGAGTGAGGAAGAGTATCTGATTAAACCATAGAGGTTGCCCCAACAATGTTTCAATAGTCCAATTTTATTAGTTAGTGTAAAGATTTGGTGAAAATCACAAGTTAAGAAACTGGTCTGCATTTGTGAACCAATTCTATTTGTAATCTCAATTTCTGATTTGTATTCTGCTAGATTACTGAGTGCGGAACTTGAACACAATGTCCACAACTGTTACTCAGCAACCTCAACATTCAACGCTGGGAGAATACAAACGTTGGTTGCGTGTGTCCCTTTATACAATCTTACTTCTGACAGGCCAATGCACAGCCACACTTTTGGGAAGATTCTACTTTGCCAAAGGTGGTAAAAGCAAATGGATTGCAACATCTGTTCAATCAGCCGGGTTCCCTATACTAATTCCGCTTCTATTTTACTCCTCCAAATCAACCAACCATGATTTCTCCAAACCCAAACGTTCAGTCATGATTACCTTCTACCTAGGTTTTGGTCTATTGATGATAGCAATGGACTTCTTGTATTCATGTGGACTTTCATATCTTTCTCTTTCCACTTTTGCTCTAGTTTGTGCCACACAATTAGCTTTCAATGGGGTAGCTACTTACTTCCTCAATTCCCAAAAGTTCACTGCATTGATATTAAACTCTATAGTTGTTCTTACTATGTCAGTTATCCTAATTGCACTCAACACTGAATCCGAGGACTCAACGGACCTTCCCAAAGAGAAGCGACTAATCGGGTTGTTTTGTGCCCTTGCTGCATCTGCCACGTTTGCTTTACAGCACTCTCTCTTGCAGTTCTATTTTGAGAAGGTTGCAAAGACAGGAGTCTTTTCTGTTCTTTTGAGGCTGAATTTTTACCCTATGATCATTGCTTCAGTTGGTGCCGTTGTGGGATTGCTTGGAAGCGGAGATTGGAGAAGTATGGGAATGGAGATGAAGGAATTTGAATACGGTAGGGTGTCTTATGTAATGACTCTGGTTTGGACTGCTGCGTCATGGCAAATAGCATGCATTGGTATGTTAGGGTTGATTTTTGAAGTATCTTCATTGTTCTCTGTTGTAATAGGTAACCTGGAACTCACCATAACTCCTATCCTTGCTGTGTTTGTCTTCCATGACAAGATTTATGCGGTGAAGATTGTAGCCTTCTTTTTAGCTATATGGGGCTTTCTGTCCTATATATATCAACATTATCTCGATGACCAAATGGCCAACCAAGATAAAAGTGACGATGGCCTTCAGGTTTCGAAGGGAGAAGAACAAATTTGATAATAGAATTCAGGGTAATGTAGCACATATTTATGAAAACTATATATTTATGCATTGAGATTCGTTACACCAGAGCTTCTAAAGTTTAAAGTAAAGTATATTTTTTTGTTATATTGTCATATATAGTAAATTTGTTGATATTTATAATGATTTTGTTAAAAGTTATATATAAAATATTTTAGTTAGTTGATAATACAATTTTCTACAACATAATTCAGTCTAGATCCAATCTAGATTTACTAAAATAACTTTGTAACCTTGATTCTAATATTAATTAATGAATTGGATTTAGATTAAGTAAATATCACTAAGTCAAAAACTATAATTGATAGTCAGGCATAACTTTTTCTATTTAAAAGTGTAACAACCCAAACACCATGATTTAATTGTGATATGAAACATAGTTACGGGATAATTGATGTCACTTACGACCTTTGATTCAAGTGAATGTGCATTTGTCCTAACTTGATGCAATTTAAGTCTAAAACAACTCAATTTTACTTGATTATGAGTCGAGTCAGCTTGACTTAGGAGTATACTAACTTGACTCAATTTAAGTATGAGTTGACTTGACTTAACTTAACTTTAATCGACTTTGTATGAACCTGATTTATTAGTATCTTATTTGGATCTAATTCGATCTCTCATTTAATAAATTATATAACCTATACACAAATCTAAGAAAATGTATATATGCAATCCAAATTCAAGTGATTTGGATTTAAAATCCAAAAAATTGATTTGAATTTGAAATAAATTCATTTAAATAAATTTAAATATTTTTTAAATTTGAATTATTTTTCACACTTATCAAAAGTATACAAAATTTAACTTAATCTTTATTTTTTTAGTTTCCTAAATAATTGTAAAAGTCACAACCATTTTTTCTTTTATAATTCTATGAACTTTTGTTCACGGTCTTCAGTACTACAATATATGCAGACATATTGTCAATGTTGATTTTTATTTCAGTTCCAACACATTCTACTCATGACATAATTATTGAGACATTTTCGTTTTTACCAATTTTTGCAGTTGAAATATTAACTGACTGAAAGATATTGTAGAGTTTCCATACCTCTAATTTAGTTATCTTGTTTTTTAGTTAGTTACTTTTCTTTTAATTAACAATTGTGCTCTCTTTCATATGTATTTCAGATTTGGTTGCAATATTAGTGATGGCCTGATTTTAGGTCAAGAAACATAAAAACAGACCTTTCACATCACGATTAGGAGATCTACATAAAAAAGAGTTGGATTTAATTTCGAAATGAGATCGGATATTTTTTATGTTATTTTTTTGGATAATTGATATAAAAATAATGATGTAATAAACATATTTTTCATTGTATCTTTCATCATGATAAACTTTAATGTATTTTTCATTGAATAATTGTAGTTATGGATTAAAGTTGAATAAACGTGGATAACATGAGTTAAAAAGTAAGAAGAATGATTTGATGAGTTATTTAATTATATATTAATAATTAATTATTTATAAAATTTAAATAATTTTTTGATTGTTTGTAATTTTAGTATAATAAACAAAATAATTTATTTGAATGTAACTTTTTTAGTTATCTTTTATGAAGTTATTACTAATCCCTGAATGGAAGGTAACATATTTATTTAATTTTAGGTTTAATTTTATGAAAAATAACTATTAACGTACATGTAATAAAATCTGCGAGCGAAAAAGAAAAAAGAAAAAGAAAATAGTATGATTAATTTTGAAAAATTCTGACTGAAAGCGTGAAAATAATAAAAAGGAATTGACTGACAGGAAAAAACGGAAGAAAGAGGAACGGAAAGTTGAGCTGAGAAGGCAATAGGATCAACGCCAAGTCCACTATTAAAGACGCCTCTCGCTTATGTGGTCCATCATCCCAAATTTTAAAAATTTTCTCTCAGAAAAAGCGTAAGCACGTAACGGAAACAACAAAAATAGCTTCCCTTCTGCTCATTCCTCTCTTCTTCTTCCTCCTCCTTCCTCTGCTACTCCTCTTCCTCTCTTCCACTTCCACACCTTCACTCTCACTCCTTCCCTCTCCCAACCAACCAATGGACACCTTGATCGCACTCGTTAACCGAATTCAGCGCGCCTGTACGGTGCTCGGCGATCACGGCGCCGACGCCGCGTTGCCTACACTCTGGGAAGCCCTTCCCTCCGTCGCCGTCGTCGGCGGCCAGGTTCTCTCTTCTCGCTTCTTCCATTCCTTCCCTTTCAATCCATTTCGCTGTCTGCGCTACTGATTTTTAGTTTTTGTACGTAATGCAGAGTTCTGGAAAGTCTTCAGTTCTGGAGAGCATTGTCGGCCGCGATTTTCTTCCGCGGGGATCAGGTTCTTTATTTTTATAGCTTTAACCGTTCATTCTTTGACGATTAGTTTTTTTGTTTTTATTCCGATCTATGCTGTTTGGTTAGGAGAAGGAAATTGTTGGATCTTTTGAAAGATAAATTCTTTTCGTTATCTCGTGAACCTTGCTTGTGTAATTTAAGTTTTACGTCATGTTTAGGGATTGTGACTCGGAGGCCTTTGGTGCTGCAGCTGCACAAAATAGAACAGGAACTACAGGATTATGCGGAGTTTCTGCACTTGCCTAAGAAACGCTTTACTGATTTCTGTACGTCTTCTTCCTTCTCATGCAAATGATATTTGATTTTTATTCCCCATTTCAAGATTCTGGAAAAAAGAGTTCCTTAAACTACACAGTGCATACTCTGCATGCATGCATGCCTTTCTTTCTTTTCAAAATATGTAATTTAAAATGTAGTGAAGTGTTTCTTTCTAGCCTGGTTTATCTCTGAATTTTCTTTTCTTGCCGATCTGTCATTCTTTGAGGTTTAATTCTTTTTTGCATTGCTTGCTAAATTTGTGTATTCCACAACTGCATGCTTTGCTTCTACATACAATATCTTAGTTTCTATTTGGCTTGCTACGTTAGCATTTCCTGGTCAAAGACTTAAAATCTCATCCGATGGTCTCTGCAATCGTAATGACATGAATTAGTATGTTTTTGACAGTGTAGGAATCTTTTAATATATGGTTTGCATTAGTCAGAAGTGGATAAGCAATATGTTGTCATCTATTTATATATATATGTTATTTTAGATAAACGATTTTCAATTTTTGATGTTCGGTAATTTTCATCTTCTGTAGCTATGGTTCGAAAAGAAATTGAAGATGAAACTGATAGACTGACCGAGAAATCAAAGCGGATATCTCCTGTTCCTATTCATCTCAGCATTTATTCTCCAAACGGTAAAGAATTTATACTTTACATTTTCATTTTTTGGTGGGATATGTATCCCGCTATGCCTGATTTAGAAATCCCCTCATGGTTCTGCGATATGGAAGGAAAAGGCTTTTGCTGTTGTCGTAAAGTATAAATGATGTTTGCCGGAGAGAATATGTAATCAGTCCTTGTCACTTTTACACGTACCCTGATATCTTGATAGTTTTATGGCTATTTATGCTATATTTTTAGATTTTAGTTACCGTGTTATGTGACTTGCATTGCGTATCAATTACAGGCGATTCAGTGTTTTTCCTTTAGTACCGTATTTATAATTGAGTTGCATTATAAGTTGTCCAAGAACTAATATCATTCTGATGGAAGAAGAAATTTATTATAACAATCAAAGAACCATCATTCTAATGTTACAAGGGAATTGTGTGTGCTTGGCTGCTCTGCCTCTGCCTGCAGGGAGGTTGCTGTCTGTATGTGAATTTTTAGTTTTGCGTTTTGCATTGTGACATTAAAGGTTTTATGTTTTGTTCTTGATAGTTGTCAATCTAACACTGATCGACCTGCCTGGTTTGACAAAGGTTGCTGTAGGTATGCTTTCTTTTCATTATTTTTTTTCTCAAATATACAAAGATTCTTATTATCATTTTCCTTTTTTCCAATAATAAGTTAAGGATCTTCCATTTTTTTCAGAGGGACAGCCAGAAAGTACTGTTCAAGACATTGAAAGGATGATTCACTCATATGTTGAGAAGGTAGTAGAAGACGTACTTTTATTTATAGCTATAAGAAAAAACTACCTTTTGGTCTTTTCTCTTTCTTTATTTTTCGTATTTGGTTGCCTTAAAAAGTAGTTGCCTATCCCACGTTGGATAAAAAGCCTAAGGAGGATGATATATAATAAGTTCATTATCTTAATTTAAATTACTTCTCCATCACCTGTGATTAATGTACTGGCAATTGTTGGTCACATTATTTTTTCGGTCAAAAGTTGTTAGCATTCTGAATTGTAAATGTTGTTCGGACTTTTTAAACCTTTTCCAATATGAAATTATACCCTTGAACGTGTGGCAAAACGATGATAATAATTTGAACTTGCACCTTCTAATTAATTCCTCATTTTACAGAATTTGACATTATCATAGATTTACTGTTGTTTCAGTTAAGAGCATTTTTTCAAAATCTATTCATCACTTATTATTTTTTGTGTTTTTGCAGCCTAATTGCTTGATTTTGGCCATTACACCTGCAAATCAAGATATAGCAACTTCAGATGCCATCAAGGTTTCCAGACAAGTTGACCCTTCTGGTATGCTTCATGCATTTTGTGCACCATTATGCTTCAACTATTCAAATTATATGCATTTATTTTTTTATTATGCTATTATGGTGTTTTCTTGATACTGGGTTCAAAAAAAATTTCGTTTAGGGGAAAGAACGTTTGGTGTGTTAACAAAGCTCGATTTGATGGACAAAGGAACAAACGCTCTGGACGTAAGAATCTTGGTTTTCTAGTACTGTGTAAACTCGTAGATTGTATTGTTGGCCTGTGATGAACCTAGTACCGATTTTACGTGAATCTTATTGACATGAATACAGAATAATTTTACAACTCACCCTTAATGTTACCATTTTGAACATCCTGTAGGTCCTTGAGGGAAGATCTTATCGACTTCAAAACCCTTGGGTGGGAATTGTAAACCGTTCTCAGGCAGATATTAATAGGAGTGTGGATATGATTGCTGCTCGGCGGAGGGAACGTGAATTTTTCACTACCAGCCCTGATTACTCACACTTAGCCAGCCAAATGGGCTCGGAATATCTAGCAAGGATTCTCTCCAAGGTTTCTATTTACCTGACTCTCGTGAAGTTTTGCATGTTGGCAGGACATGCATTTTTGCTAATTTTTTTCTGCTGTCCACTTGGTTGGTTACTTATAGAACTGATTTGGTTTCAGCATCTAGAGTCTCTGATAAGAGTTCGGATTCCAAGAATTGCATCATTAATTAATAAAAACATTGATGAGCTCGTAGCAGAGATGACACGCCTTGGTAGACCAGTTGCTGTTGATGCTGGGGTGAGGAGGTTTTTTTTTCTTCCGTCTACTACTGATGTATTTAAAGTTGAAGTTATTCCTTTAATTTGATCCCTCTAATTTGATCAGGCTCAGCTGTACACTATTCTAGAATTGTGCCGCGATTTTGAACAAGTATTTAAGGAGCATTTGGATGGTGGGTAAGTTTTTTATTTTATTTTCTGTTCAAACTAGCAACCATATCAATTGAATAGAGGAGCTGATTATTTAATTTTTATTGAGAACCCCTTGAAATCACAACTATATATTTTGTTTTTGTGTTTTTCTTTTCAATATTTTGGGCGTGATTGTGTTTTATTAGTAATTCAAATCAACTTTCTCATGAATTAGACCTCATTATATCAATGCTATTAATTCTTATGTTCCACCCAAAAAAATATTTTTTTTAACACGACAGGAAACAGTAACTAGATACTACAAACTACACAAGGTGTGGACGGTAAGACGAATGGAGAACTTTAAGAAATTGCGGTAACTAAAGTGTAATATAACAAATAAAGTCGTAATTTAGATCATTTTCCTCAATAATCATCCATGTTCGTCAGCTATAATCTGTTTGATTTACAGAGTGACGAGATTATCGGTGATAATCAAGCTACTTCGACCGTTGACTGTTTAGGCATCTAATTCTATAAATTGGATATAACATTTTCGTGAAAGAAAGGCCTTGACCTTTTCTAGTTTCTTGTATTTCCCCTCTCAGGCGACCAGGTGGCGATAGAATTTATGGGATTTTCGATCACCAGCTTCCTGCTGCATTGAGAAAGCTTCCACTGGACCGTCATTTGTCGTTGCAAAATGTGAGAAAAGTGATTTCTGAGGCAGATGGGTACCAACCTCATTTAATCGCTCCAGAACAAGGTTACCGGCGTCTCCTGGAGAGCTCACTCCACTATTTCAAAGGTCCCGCGCAAGCTTCCGTCGATGCTGTAAGCGCTTTTGCTTTAAATATTTTGATTCAGTCATATTCTTCGATTGGAAGTAATTTGCTTTATTATTGCTGCCTGGTATTTCCTAATTCTTATGCTATATATTTGTGGCAGGTTCATTTCGTACTGAAGGAACTAGTGAGAAAGTCAATTGCAGAAACACAGGTTTGAGTTGAATTTATTTATTTAGTTTTGGTTGCTGATGGGGTGAATGAAGTAATATGCTATGACAATGATTGCAGGAATTGAAGCGGTTTCCAACTCTTCAAGCCGAAGTAGCAGCAGCAGCTAATGAGGCATTAGAGAAATTCCGTGAAGACGGTAGGAAGACAACGATACGGCTGGTGGAAATGGAATCTTCCTACATCACTGTTGATTTCTTCCGAAAACTCCCTCAGGAAGTTGATAAGGGAAAGAATCCAGCTTCCTCCTCTGCAGAACGCTATGCTGAGGGACACTTCCAGAGAATTGGTTCAAATGTTTCATCTTATGTGGAGATGGTGTCAGAAACGTTGAGGAATTCCATACCAAAGGCCGTGGTTCATTGTCAAGTGAGGGAGGCTAAGCGATCTTTACTAGAACATTTTTACGCACAACTGTGCAAAAAGGAGGTATATAATACGTAACTTATGAATCACATGCTACTGCCATATCAAACTAAACATCTATGGCTAAATATTGAATACTTTTATTTTTCAGGAAAGGCAACTTGCACAGTTGCTTGGTGAAGATTCCGAGTTGATGGAAAGAAGACAGCAATGCGCCAAGAGGTTGGAGTTATACAGCTCAGCAAGGGATGAGATTGAAGCTCTTTGTTGGTCGGGATGAAATGAATCCTCACTTAATTCGATGGAACTTTTAATGCTAAAAGATTAGAAGAATTCCATTTATTGATTTTTTTTTCATGCTTACGCTGTTCTTCTCCGATTCAGAACTCCGGTGATGTGTACCAGGGTAATATATTCAATTAATTCTTACAATTTTGAATGAAAAAAATACTCTGAAATTTAATAAATAACCATATGCAAATTTAGTTAATACGTTGTAATGTATTAGTCAACTTGGTCTTTATACGGTTAAATTGGTTAATAGTTGTCAAGTTTAAACATTAAATTAATTAGAAATGTAACAGTAAGAATTAAATTGATTGACCATGCAATTTTTGAAATAAAACCAGTTAACCTTTTTTTATTAAAATTTCACCATTTTAGGGCTACATTTAAGAACTAATTTAACATGTTTTTTTTCACTTTATTTTTATCAAGATTATTAATTAATATGGAAATATGAATTTTCACAAAATTAAAGTACTCGATAAAATTATTCCGTAACCATTGGATAAGGGGGAAATAGATTATTTTCAATAGATTTGCAACTTCTGAAATTTTTCGAATGTGTATAACTAATCTTTTGAATTTATTAACGTTTCATTTTTTAAAAATTTTTCAGCCAAGTTCAAATGGATGCTCTTTTAGGAAATAAAAGGCAATCACCATATCACTGCACCAGCGAAAAAGACAAAAATTTCCTTAAAAGGAGGCCCTTTTCCAAAATATGTGTTCTGGATTTTTTTTCCAGAACAAATTTTTTGTATTACGGATTTTTTATTTGGAATGGGCTTTTTTTTTTTTTTGGATTTTTTTTTTTAGAAAATAATAATTTTTTTTCTGTTTTTTTTTTCCTCAACCATTTTTTTGTTTTTTGTTTTTTTTTTTTGGAATGGGTTTTTTTTTTTTTTTGGATTTTTATTTCTAGAACATAATAATCTCTCTTCTGATTTCTTTTTTCGAAATGTATTACTTTTAATTTTGGAATTTTCTTTTGAAATAAAATTTTGATTTTTTTTTTGGATTTTTATTTCTTAAACTCAATAGCTTCTGGATTTATTTTTCTGGAATATATTATTTTCAATTCTGGATTTTTATTTCTGAAATAAAGGACATTTTTGGAATTAAAATTATATGTTGGGTATGATTGGGTGTAGGAAGCATTTACCGAAATAAAATATACATATTAGAAATAAAATATACTAGAGTTGTTAAATGGGCATGTCTTTGCCTCGACCCAATTTTTTACAGGCCATATTCGTTTGACAAATTCTCCCTGCACTTCCATTGTTACTTCTTGCACCTTGAAAAGTCAAACAGTATACTGGATTTGCCGAATGAACTACCATAATCTCGGCAAATTATTTTTAATTAATAGAAAACCCAACGAGTAAAAGCTTCTACAAATTTTGCCATTAATACTTTGTTTAAAACTAAAATTCTTATTAGTTTGATAGCACACGGAGTATATTGGTAAATTTCGAGACCTGGTCCATACAATTATTTAAAATTTATATTCGAATATACTGCTTTATAATCCGAAGACAATCCTGCATGATAAAATTCTTGTGTTTTCTTTGGTAAAAAAATGACGTTTTGTTACTTAAGTATTAAGTATTAAGGTAAGATAAATCTACTCAAGATTTGCATAATTATGAATATAGAGATTTAAAAGATTGAAAAGACTTATAAAAATATGCGTTTGGAGAACAGAGCAAGATTTGAAATATTATGAGAAATGGAAAAGACTCAAGATATCATGTCTAATAGAAGTCTACTTTCAAGTTATTTTGGGAAAATTTAATAAAAAAAATTAGTTCGGGAAAATTTAATAAAAAAAATTAGTTCGGAAAAATTGAATAAAGATATCCACTAAGTATTTATAAAAACATAAAGTCGTAGAGACTACAAAGACATATTTTGAAAGAGAAGAACCGAAATATATGTCTAAAATAGTTAATCAACTATTAAATATAATATTAAATATCAAGTGTCATTAGAAATTTACAATTTTTAAAATTTTAAATTGTAGAATATGGTAATTACTTTATAAGACAACATTCCTTTATGGAGTAAAACTTCCTTTCTCAATAACCTACATAACTGTATAACAAGTAACATATAATAGAACATGTTATATATATATATATATATATATATATATATATATATATATATATATATATATATATAAAAAAACAAAAAAATATTAAACAATATAAAAAAATAAAATGTATTATAGAGAGATAAAAAGAGCGAGATATATTGTTTTTTT
>Ga0123342_1003911_pt1 | contig 23373 bp, 19 predicted proteins | sample Turbeawhitnodule_FD_89960 | JGI IMG/M metagenome (GOLD analysis project Ga0123342, IMG submission 89960) | Root nodule microbial communities of legume samples collected from Mexico - Turtle bean Mexico white nodule | ecosystem: Host-associated > Plants > Roots > Nodule | place: Mexico: Nepantla... | reverse complement strand
TTACAAGCCTAATTACAAATGAATCTAAAAACCTATTACAATCTTCAAAGCACACAAGCCATTTTCTTCATCAAACACACATCAAGCCTTGGTAGGGAAGAAGCTTCCTCCAGCTTCAACAATTAAGACTATACAAATCAAATAAAATCACCAAAAGATATCAAATCTATCCTAATAAATAGAAAACAGAATCTGCTAACTAATTATCTCCTAATTATGCAACAGATTGAATAGGACTAAGTCCATCTAGTACTCAAGACGATAATTGGTTGATAAGATAGACAACAATAAGGACAATCTCTCTCTAATAATATTTAGCGATAAACATTTGAAAGAGAAGGGCTCGTGTAACTTCAAGAAGATGCTTATTTTTTCTTTTAGCAATGTCATTTTGTTGTGGTGTATCCACACATAAGTTCACGAAAATACCATTTTTGGAAAGACATGTCATGGTTTTTACATATTGCCTCCTCAGAATGCAAACATTTAATTGAGTTTCCAAATTGTGTGTTTTTCATGAGAAAGAATTTCAGAAATTAAGAAAAAATTTCAGATTTTTCGCTCAGGAGGAAAATCCATGTGACATGGGTACAATCATCAATAGAAGTGACAAACTATTGAGCACAAAATATACTAGAATTTGATGCATGCCCCTACATATCAAAGTACTAAATTAATAGGTTGAACACTTTTTGTATTACTAGGAGGATATCTACCACATTGATGCTTTACAAATTGACATACATCAAACTTAAATGAATCAACAAAATCTTTAGAGAATAAAGAAGGAAATGTATTCCTTACAACATAAAATGACGAATGTCCTAGATGACGATGAAGGAAGCAAATTTGAGAAAGGATTCAAAAGTAGCGTGTTGGAGATCCTACATCAACTAGAGATTAGGACATTTCATTGTATATAAGTGAGTGCAAACCTCACATCATAAGCTAGTTTTATGAGGTTGAGTTAGGCTTAAAGTCCACTTCTTAATATGGTATCAGAGCCATTTTCGAGCCTATCCTAACGAGAGTTTGTTGGGCTTATCAGGCCACCTGCTATCGGGCTATTATTGGACAACTGATAATATGTTATCCCACGCACGAGCTGTCACTCTCGGCGTGAGGGGGATGTGGGATCTCCAACACACCCCCCTCACGCCGAGAGTGACAACTCATGCGTGGGATAACATATTATGGATGGTCTAATAACGGCCCGATAGCGGGTGACCTAATAAGTCCAACAAACTCTCGCTAGGAGGCTAAAAAATGGCACTAATACCATAAGAAGCCATACAATTTTCAAAAGAATGAGAAAGATATTCACATCCATTGTCACTGCACTCAGCTACCCCATTTTGTTGAGGTGTATAAGCACATGAAGTTTGATGAAGAATACCATGATTTTATTTTATTTCCACATGACCCTCTCCACTCTTTACCTCCCTAAGTGATAATGGACGTGAGTATCTTTCTCATTCTTTTAAAAATTTTATGGCTTCTTATGGCATTAGAGTCATTTTCGAGCCTATCCTAGCGAGAATTTGTTGGGCTTATCAGGCCACTCGCTATCGAGCCGTTATTGGACCTCCCATAATATGTTATCCCACGCACGAGTTGTTACTCTCGGCGTGAGCGGGGTGTGTTGGAGATCACACATCGACTAGAGATTAGGACATTTCATTGTATATAAGTGGGTGCAAACCTCACATCATAAGCTGGTTTTATGAGATTGAGTTAGGCTTAAAGTCCACTTCTTAATATAGCGCAAGACCTAAGACAGACAATACTTGTTTGTCTACTAAAATTGTCCTTGGGTCCCAGGTTTATAAGGAAATATAACCTTCCTTGTTCCTTAACAATTCCAATCGACCTTTCCGTGGCAAGATTCTAAAAAACACAATGAGAGAGAAAGAAGGTTACAAAACAATTTAGGTTATGAGTAAGCTTTTGAGCTAAAAGGAAAGAGTTGTAGCTAAGGTGACTAAGTGTAAGATGCGGATGCAGAGCCCCTAAGATCGAGAGATTAACTTGAAAATGTTAAAGTATATGAGTGGAAAAACATTTTCATTGAATTGATTGAATGTAAATCCGTCCAAGAGGATATATAGAGAGAACTCTACCCTCTGGAGTAATGTTAACAATGATTTCTTGTTACCACACTTTTAATAATTACAATATCTCCTTGTAACTCAACAAAAGGAATGGATGATAAAGAATATGAATTACCTAAAAAAAATCTGGCTTCTATTAATTGTAACAATTTCCCTTTTACTATTTAAACATTTACACCTTTTAATTTTAGCAAATTTGTAGCCTTAAGTTAAAGTCTTATACATTTTTGCAAGGTATCTTTTTTGGAGAACCTATAACACCATGACCTATGAAAAGTTTGTCAATGCATTATATTTGAGAGTAAATTTTTTTATTTTTATTCATATATTTTAGTTAGCTTTATGTTGTTTCAAATGGAGTATGTCTATCATGGATGTTACAGACTAAATCTTCTACCTGTTTCTAGGCTAATGTGACCAAAACAAATCACATGATGTGGACAATGGGTACAGATTTCCGTTATCAATATGCTAATTCATGGTTTAGGCAGATGGATAAGTTCATTCACTATGTTAATCAGGTACTCTAGCTTGTGTTTTTTTTCTAAAATGTTTCTCTGGAGTTATTTTTATATCATTGATGAGACTTACAGTTTAGCTCCTTGGAATTACAATTTGTACTTGCACATCGTTTCACATTCTCTTAGGATGGACGTGTCAATGCATTATATTCAACGCCATCTATCTACACTGATGCAAAATATGCAGCTAATGAATATTGGCCTCTTAAAGTTGGTGATTTCTTCCCGTGAGTTTATCATACTTATGTTCTAGATTTATCTTTGAAATTAGAGGTAAGGAGGGAGAAGGGAAGGGGAGGGAAGTCACAACCTTTTCTTTGGAAGCTTATTAATGAGGGGAAATAAAGGTAAATAACTTACTTTAAATTAAATAACGGATATAAATAATTCCCATTCTTTTAACTTTAACACCCAAACAAAAGGAAGAAAGTAACCTTCTTTCAACAAAGAAGTGCAAGATATAATAAAGCTATTATGAGCTTTCTTCTAATAGCTTAAGCTATAGAATTTTTTGAATTGTGTGACAATCAACATGACTATATTTATAATTCATGCAACATTCAATACAGTGGAATCTAATATGCTAATTCTAAGGGCCACAATGTAACACTCATTTTGGGGGCAATACCATACTCACCTCATTTTATCATATGAATTGCATACCCTTTGTTGTCCTCCCAAACTCACTCTATTTTGTCTCCAAAGTAAGCCATCTTCTCTATTCAACTCTAATTTGTGGTTGCAATGTTTTGCCATGATCTTACTTTAGGAAAAGATAAATTTGCTGCTAAATCTCTCAAGTGTTTTATCCTAGATATTCTGTATGGTAGAGAGGTTACCATTGCTATTTTCCTCAATACTTATATCTTCAAAGGTCAGCATCTTCGTGGCCTGTCCCTTTTTTTTCCACTTCAGATTAGAGACCATATATAATTTAGTGAATTCTGAGATAATCAATCCACACGTATATACTTATAACTTATAATTTGTACAACATTCCACACAATAGAATCTGATACTAATTTTGAGGGCCAATTTTGCAGGAATTAATGGCTGAATCAACTAAGAATTAGTATTCAATAACAACTAATCAATATTATATATGAGAAGATCTATTTAATATATGCTACTTAATTCTAACATAAGCTTTCATGAGAGTTGGGTCTTGAGAAATAGGAATACCACCTTCATTTACTTCCTTTCCCATCTCTTCCATTACTTTAAAGCTTCCACATTGTTTAGAGATCCAATTTTTTAAATTCAAGACACAACATTTTAGGTATGCAGATCACCCAAATGCATATTGGACTGGATATTTTACAAGTAGGCCAGGTTTGAAGGGCTATGTGAGAGTGATGAGTTCTTACTATCAGGTAAATTGTTTACCTTTTTTACTTTATGAAGTAATTAGTTAAGTGCTTGTGAGCTAATAGCTCATTTTCTTGTTTGGACTATCTTTATTGCTTTTCTTTTATTGACATTTAGGCTGCAAGGCAATTGGAATATTTTAAAGGGAGGAATGAAACAGGACCAAATACTGATGCATTAGCTGATGCTTTAGCAATTGCTCAGCACCATGATGCAGTTAGTGGCACAGAAAGACAACATGTTGCATCTGATTATGCGTTGCGTCTCTCATTGGGATATGAAGAGGTGCATATTAATAATTTTCTGCTTTAGTATTAATATCATAAATATAAACTTATACATACAAATTTTTAATTTTCAGGCAGAAAGATTGGTTGCATCTGCACTTGCTTCCTTGGTAAATCAAAGATTAAGTTCCCATAGGATGAACCCAGTGAAAGATTTCCAACAGGCAATGCACCACAATTATACCATAAGTTTCTTTAATTTTTTATGGAGGAATTAATCATAAAATACATCTAACAAAAATCATTCATCTTTGATTTTTACTATATACCTAGGCCCATATCTATGTTTTCCTTTGTTGTGCTTGAGATGCCCAAGGATTCCATCAAATGACTCTCTATCATTTATCTCTACATGGTATCTAGAGCCTAGTCGAATCTGTTCCCTCCCGATGGACTCATTGTCCATCGGTGCCAAATTGTTTTTCTGAAAATCGCATTTCTTTCTATTTTTCAACATCCCTTCTTCATTGTGCATCTTTTTTCCAGTAGTTTTCTATCATTTTTGCCACCACTGCTGCGGTCATCTTTCTAACCTGCTACCCCACGAATAGAGTAGCCCTCTCATGCGCCACCAAAATTGCAGTCATGAGAGCATTCATGTGCGTCTAGAAGCAAATGTGCTCTTTTCTCCGTTCACCATTGGCAGTTGCGGGTGGTGGCATGTCTAGCTAATTTCTGGCCATGCTCATCAGCCCCTAACTCGCCCTGGAGTCCCCTTCTTCGATTTGGTCTTAACTTCGTGATTAGGGCTTGTTTTACGTATCTTCGCTTTTGAAATTAGATTATGGGGTCTTTGACTGTTCCCACATTGAACTTTGTTTGGTCCACCCTGTTGCGTTTTGTGCAAGTTATTCCCTAAGATACTTTCACTTGAAAAGGATTTACGTGAGCCGGGGAAGATTTATGTCCTTAATAAGTGATATAAATGAACGAGAAAGGAGTTATTTATCTTATTGAAAATGCTTTTGGGCACTTTTAATTGTTTTGATTTCTAATATATGCTATTGACTATCATCAATCTGTCACTTTATTTTTTTTATTAACTTAGGCTTCCTTAATCTTCTCAGTTTAAGAACATTTGGTATTATACTAAATTATGTGAATTTGTTTTCAGTGTCCTCTTCTTAATATAAGTTACTGTCCTCTATCAGAAACTACGTTGGTTAATGGAAAGAGCTTGGTAAGGATAATATTGATTTTTTGCATGAATATAATTAGATATGAATTTTGCTTATTAAAATGGTTCTCACAATTTTTTTATTCCTTTGTAGGTGATTGTTGTTTATAATCCTCTTGCTTGGAGGAGGGAAGATGTAATTCGAATTCCTGTAAGTTCTTTTGCTGGTAGTTAGTTTATTTTATTTTTTGTTGGACCTGGGTATGTGCTTGAAAGGTGTATTCCATCACTTCAAAATTAGGGGTTGTTGCCATGTTCCATTTACTTGTGTTGAATGTAATGGGTTTAGTCCCTAGTTTCTATTATTTTGTTATTATTTCCATTTATAATTAAACAATCCCATGTGTATTTTACACAAGGGAAATTATCCTATATTTATTATATTTATTTTCTTTATTCTTAATATGGTATCAATAGCATAGGCTAAGGGTTCAATTTTTGTCTGGTGAACCCACTATTGCTCGGTGTTTTCCACCCACTGTCACTGCTGCTCCGCCATAGCCATCGATTGGGCCAACAACACGATGATCGAAGCTCTCGCACTCTTTTAGTTCATGGTGATGTTCCCCAATGTTTTTGGGGTGATGTTGTTCTTAGTACATGTTATCTAATTAATTGTATATGTTTGGTTTTAGAGAATAAAATTCCTCATTTTATTTTATTTCCTCATGAACCTCTTCCTCCCTTACCACTTAAAGTTTTGAGTTGACATTCTTTGTTCACAATTTTTGTCTATTATCTGCTAGGTATGTGTTTTTAAGGGTTCACTAGATTTCAAAAAGGATATAAATGTTTCTCACCCTCTCTTAACCGCTATTTCATTTATGGAGATGTTACCTTCATCAAGTCTTCTTTTTATTTTAAGTCTTTATCTTCTCCACCTGTGTCCATCTTATCAAGTACATATTCCAGTTGTCTTTGATCTTCTTGTTGTGTCTAGTGTACCTAAGGATTCCCCTCCTCCACCACCTCTTCAAGTTTACATTCGTCGTACTTTCCATCATCCACTGGATGACTCTCTTCTAGTGCTAGCTCCTTTACCCCTTCCGACTCTGATGGTTGATTCTGGTCTTCCCATTCCCTTTGTAAAGGTATATATTCTACTCATAATCCTTCTCCACATTATAATGATTTAAACTACCATCGACTATCTCAACCTTTTTATACATGTCTTTCATCTATTTCTTCTGTCCATTCCAAAGTCAGTAGGTGATGCCTTAGCTTATCCTCATTGGTATCAGGCATGGTTATCAAACTCTTGAGTTAATTTGTTCACTTGTTCGAGTTTGCGTTTCTACTCACCCTTTCCGAGTTAACTTAGAAGCAAACTCAGTTTTGGAGCAAACTCGGTAGAGTCGAAAGCAAACTCGGTTGAACTTGAGAGTTCGCAATCGAGTTGGCGATCCCAAAGGGTATTCTTTTTAAACCCTAAACGACCCTTTTGCTTGTGTTAGGGTTCAAACAACTCACCCTGTGCTCGGATTTAGGTTTGGATTGAGGTCACGTTAGTGGTCAATGGTTTCACATTCGTCGTCACCGATCTCCGTTCGAGGTTGTTAATCTTCGTTTGTGGTTGTCGGTCAACGTTCATGGTCGCCTCACCTCCCTTGGTTCGTGGTAGTCGATCTGAATTCGTATTCACCGTTCGTGGTCGTGATCATCTGAGTTGGTGGTCGCCGGTCCCAGTTCCAATCATTTGCATCACCGCTGAGTGGTTCTCGCCTCTATTCGTGTTTTAAGTTCTCTTCTCTCTGGTTTCAGGAAACGTAGTATTTGAGTTGGTTTAGAAATTTCTATTGCAGATGACAAGAAATATTTGACACAATTTAAATTTGATTTTTTTTAATTTCAAATAAATAAGTTTTTTAAATTCATGTTCTTTTTAGGTATGTTTAGGAGTTGATCAAATTCAAGTAGAACAAGTGCATCCTTATATATTAAAAGTAGAAGTAAAAATGCTCCAAAAGATGATCTTTCTTCAGAACCCAATTAGATGATGTTTTGTAATATTTTTGTATGAACCTATTTATTTAGGTTACATTGAACTTATGTAATTCTCCTTTACTACTAAATTTAATTATTTTATTAGTATTGTAATCGTTTGTTTTAAGTGCTTTGATTAATTTATTATTAAAATATTTTTTCTACGAAGTAAACTCTTACGAGTCTACAAGTTGAGTTTACGGAGCTCTCACGAGTCTACGTAGACTCTCGAGTTTGGTAACCTTGGCGTCATGCAATGTTTGATGAAATAAGTGTTTTATAGACTTGTGGAACTTGGGAACTTGTTCCTTTACCTTATGGGAAATCTGTTGTTGGATGTAAGTAGGTTTTTGCTATCAAAGTTGGTCCTAATGGTACTATTGATCATCTCAAAACTCCTCTTGTGGCTAAAGGTTATACACAAATTTTTGGACTATGGTGATACATTTTCTCTAGTGGCAAAGATGGCTTTTGTTCGCTTATTTGTAGCCATGGAGGCTCTTCAAAGATGGTCTCTTTATCAACTGGATGTCAAAAATGTTTTTCTTAATAGGGAATTTTCAGGAATTGTATGTCATCTTCACAAATCTTTATATGGCTACAAGGAGTCTCCTAGGGCCTGGTTTGGAAAGTTTAGTAATGTTGTTCAGCAATTTGGTATGAGTCGCAGTGAGGCAGATCATTCAATTTTTTTACCGCCACTCTAGTGCAGGGTGTATCTATATAGTAATATACGTTGATGACATTGTTCTTACAGTTTGGTGATCACCATGGCATTTCTCAAATAAAACAACATATCACCACTTTCAGTCCAAAGATTTTGGCAAACTTAGATTTTTCTTGGGGATTGAGGTTGCACAATCCAACAATAGTATTGTCATCCCTGAAAGAAACTATGCATTGGATATTTTAAAGAAAACTGGATTAATGAATTCAAAATTTGTTGACAAACCTATGGATCCTAATGTCAAACTCCTACCTAGTCAGGTGGAGCCTCTCTCAGATCCTAAGAAGTACAAAAGATTAATCGAAAAGATTGAACTATTTAACTGTTACTCATCTTGATATTTCATTTGCAGTTAGTGTGGTGAGTCAATTCCTTAGTTCCCCATGTGTTGATCATTGAAATACAATTATTTATATATTAAAGTACATTAAAGGTTCTCCTGGAAAAGACTTGATATATGGTCACAATAATCATACTAGAGTTCTATGTTATTCAGATGCTGATTGGACAAGATCTCTGTTTGATAGAAGATCCACTTTTGGATATTGTGTTTCTATTGGTGATAGTTTGATTTCTTGGAAGAGAAAGAAACAAAATGGTGTGCAAGATCTTGTGTTGAAGCAAAATATAGAACTATGGCCTCAACTACTTGTGAGCTTATCTGGTTTAAACACTTAAAGAATTTCAATTTAGAGAGGTCACTCAAATGACACTTCATATGTGATAATTAGGTTGCTCTTCATATTAGTTCAAATCTTGTTTTTCTTGAAAGGACCAAACTTATTGAGATTGATTGTCATTTCATTCAAGAAAAGATTGTATCTAGAAACATCAAGACTGAGTTTGTTAATTCGAATGATCATTTGGAAGATATTTGCACTAAATCTTTATGGGAATGTAGAATTGATTATACTTGTAACAAGCTTGGTACATACTATTTATATGCACCAGCTTGAGGGGGAGTGTTGAATGTAATGGTTTTAGCCCATAGTTTCTGTCATTCTGTTATGTTATTATTTCCATGTATGAATAAACAATCCTATCTGTGTATTTTACACAAGGTAAATTATCTTATATTTATTTTCTTTATTCTTAATAACTTGGTTATCATTGGGTCATTTTCTTGTAGTCTTGAAAAATATATTAATTCACTCATTCCAGCAAATTTATTCTTCAGAGCTATATGTTTGCCTCTTGAAGGACCACAAAGTTTGTTTATTGTGTGTGCTAGAAGGCTTAAAGATGATAAGAAAAACTTACTTTTGTTTTGATAATTTCTTCAAGTTTGATGGAATGAGCTAATTGAGGGATCTATAAGCATTCATATACTCTGTTTCATTTATTTGTATTTCCCACCCCTTGGATCTTTGATAGTATCCATTAATGCACCCTTGTACCAATAAGCACGCTAAAGGAAACAACATGTGCATATGCATCAGATATGGTATTCGAACAAATTTCTTTGATTCAATTTTTAGTGATTATCATTCTGATTATTTATAAATTATAACTATTCAAACACTTCAGACCCTAATTTATGCTTTGTGTGACTGAGTCCTGAACATATTTGCCAGGTTTCCACCACACATGTTTTTGTTCAGGATTTGGATGGGAAGAAAATTGAGTCTCAGCTTCTGCCTCTATCTAATGCTACTTTGACTATGAGAAAACATTATGTCAGAGCATATACAGGAAAAGCTCCTGGGAGCAACGTACTCAAGTATTGGCTTGCATTTCCAGTGTCTGTACCTCCCCTTGGTTTCAGCACCTATACAGTCACAAGCTCTGATCAATCTAGTTAATGATATATGTTATTGCTTTGTTGTTAACTTTGTCTGTTTGTCTCTGGTCTGTTGTCTGTATCAGTGTAGTAGGACTGAAAGATAACAGTAATTAACTTTAACTTTATGACTCTTTGAATGACATAGATGATAGTTCAACTCTCTCAAAGATGTCAAGTCCAGAAGGAAGTACTGATAAAAGCATAAAAGTTGGACAAGGGAATCTAATGCTACTTTATTCAGCAGATGAGGGAAAACTGACTCACTATGTTAACAGTAGAACCCTGGCAAGTTTCAATAACTTTATTAATTTTTCTATTTGTAGTCTTCTCAATACGCTCCAAGATCATGTGTTATCTGATAAGGGATGCCATTATTTTCTAAGTTCAATTTGCTTAAGGAATAAAGTTAACAATGCTGAATTTTCTTATTTTCTTTTGGTTGAAGGTTACAGCATCAGTTGAGCAATCATACAGTTATTATTCTGGAAACGATGGGACTGATAAAGATCCCCAGGTAGTTACATATATACCTGAAGCTTCTATATATTTGAATTTCATTTGTCTTAATTTCGTACTACACTGTTAGTGGGAAGAATTTTTTTATATAGTTGTCTTTGCTATTCTATATATTTGGTTGTCCTAGCCAGATGCTGTAATTTCTTTGTTAGGCATATTTTGGTATAGTATTTTGTTTGGTAAATGTAAAGAGTACCAAAAACAGCCCAAAAAGGGCATTGTTTCACCTAACAGCATCATAACTGACCAATTTGCTCCAAAAATAGCAACAATTCCAAAGAAAGGCCCCAAAAATGACTGGGCTTTCTACAGACAAGTGAGATGCTCCTCTCTGTTAAAAGGAGAGTTGTTTTGCTCTAGATTATCAACACCTACACTTGATTGTTGCCACACTCGTGATTTTCAGATCTGGTTGGTTATTTATCATGATTTGGCCGCCATACAAGTTTTCTGATCCCACAAGTAGGCGTTGGCTGACTGGTAGGATTCCTTAGATGATTGGTGGTTGCCCTCATATACTCATGATACCATGTAATGAAAGGAGAAAAGACAATTATGTTCTAATGGGATGATTTGTATAGCATGGTCTCCCTATGCCATATAAAATACCATGTTGAGAGTGTAGTACATGCAGTACAAAGTACACTGAAGTCAAGCCTTATGCTCTCATTAACCTAGCAAATAAAAACAATAAAAAAGTGAACATTTGTTTTCCGTTTTTGATGCAGGATAAATAGTGCATTTGTCAATCAGAAGATTGACTTAATGCTCTAGATTGTACATATGTTCCCATTTTCTTTATTTTTTCTTTTCTGGCCTTTCCTTTACTATGTCTTCTAATTGGAACTAAGATAAGATCACCTTCTTACTTTAATCCATAATATTCTTAATTAAACTGGTTAAATATTTGTTTTGATTTCAATCTACCTTTTTCTTAAGGCTTCAGGGGCATATGTCTTCCGTCCAAATGGTTCGTTTCCCATTAAATCCGATCATCAGGTTATGGACTTTTCCTTTTGAACATTCAATGGTTGATAATTTTAATTTATGGCCAATCCAGACAATAATTTATTTTATTTTGTATGGTTTGTGTTCAGGTATCTTTTTCTGTCCTGCGTGGTCCAATATTGGATGAAGTGCATCAACAACTCAATCCATGGGTATCCCAGGTAAATTATGATTAAAATAGCTATTATATGAACAATTTTTCCTACATGCATCTACCCTTAACTCCCAATGCCTGCAGCATCCCCTGCCCCCTCAAATTTCAGTAAAATTAGAAGTTATATCTCTTGTAATTGTCTATTAAGGATGGAAGTCTAATTTGTTTTTTTGCATATACAGATTACACGGGTATTCAAGGCAAAAGAACATGCTGAAATTGAGTTCACAGTAGGTTACTTTTCATGTTATCTAATTGGAAGAGCAAATGATTGTTTCATTTGAATTAAATTGCTCAGAAACATTTGAGATGTTGCATCTTAAATTTATGTATATATATATGTGTATGTGTAGGTTGGGCCTATACCAGTGGATGATGGCATTGGGAAAGAAATTATTACTCAATTTAAAACGACAATGAAGAGCAACAAGACATTCTACACCGATTCTAGTGGTCGTGACTTCATTAAGAGGGTTTGTTAAATTTGTTTTCTGTCCACCTACTATTCTAAATTATGTATATCAGTGATTATTAGATTGTGCCTTTGTATTATCATAAACTATTCAAATTTTGTATTTGAGACTTCCAAAATATTTGTAAGTGGAAGATACAATATAATTAATAGGAAAACCTTGAGTTGAACCATATTGATAATGGGGTCTCATGATGGGTGGATGAAATGCGAAGAGACTTCATTTAGGCTTAACACTAATGACATCTAACAAAGTGGAGGCCTATCTGTAAGTGCTTTGATTTGTTGCCTAACATGTGTCTATTGCCTTCTTCTAGTTTGGAAACAGGAAATCATCCTACATTAACTTGATCTGTCAAATTTTCTCTAAGTTTGGTTATTTAGGATTTTTTTGAGAGTCGAGTTTGTCTTAATGGTTGCATCAGTTTCTCTTCATCAAAGCTAAAGCGATTTTTTCTATAGCTAGGGGGATTGGTACACCCTTTCATAGGTGCCTTCTTCTCCTTGCATTGTTTTGTTTTTTTTTTTTATCTTTGAATGGAGTTGCAGAAGCTTGTTGGAATGGAGGAAAAGAAAACTGGATTTAAAGTGGAGAAATATGGGTTTGGGAGAGTGAGGGGTGAGGCCAACTCACTAGGAAGGAATCTAGGGGAGGCTACACAAGAGACTACCCTAGAGAGAGCTTAAGAATAAGTGTTTATGGAAAAAAATGGGCAGCATATCTCTTCTCATTCAAGCTGAATTTTACAAGAGGATTAGCACTCCTATTTATAGTGCTAAGTAGTGTACATGTTCAAAATTTTAACCCTAAAAACTCTCCACTCACATGATGACAAATGGCTCCCTCTCATTGGAGCAAATCCTCTCAAATTGGAGCTTGACAAGTGGCCTATCTTCATTGGTGGAAAATCCTCTCCATTGAGGAGATGCCATTGAGCATCTGCTAATTTGTAGCTAAATCCTTCTGCTATGGAGGGTGTTCCACATGAGAAAAATGGAGTTAGTAAAAGAAGGGATTGGATACTGCAGTTAATCCTGAAGGGGAAGATGAAGTCTTTGTTGATATGCCTTCTTTGGAAAGCATTCAAGGATGGGGAGAAAATCACTTGCTGAGTTTAGGACGACATCAAAAGAAAGTGATGAATGGCACTTCTGGTATTGCAGATTTTGCTGCAGAAGTCTTTTCTACAGATGTCTTTTCAGCAGATGTCAACCAGGTTCTTTCTAAATCTGACATTAATAACATGCCTTTGCACAACAATTTTACTTCTCTTGTAGGGATGGAAAATGGAGAAGCGGTTATTCTCTTAGAAGAGGATCGTGAAAAATCTCCTAATGATAGTATCCTCTTCATCCTAATTGGTTTTCCTTGGAGATTGGTGAGAGTTTGCAGAAGCTAATGGAATTAGTGAGTCAAGGAGAGCTCCATTGGAGCAATGGATTCCTTGTAGTTGCCATGAGGAGTGGACAGAGTGATTGGTTCGGCCAAATCACTTGGAAAAGATGAAAGAAGAGACCAAAGGTGTTTATCCTAGAGAGGCTAGACAAAAGAGTGCTTAGGCTTGCAATTTGGCACCATAACACTCATATATTTGATCTATCTTTTCATGAGCCAAGCACTCCAATTTATAGGTTAGAGGGTCAGCCATTTACAAGCAAAAAAAGTGGGAAATTACAAGAGTTTGAATTAGGCGTCTAAACTTAAGTCACAAGGCAAGCATGATCAAGTGTGCACCCGTGACCTAATTAGGTCCAATGACTGACCTAGAGTTTAATGTGGGTTGCAATTAAGCCCAAGTATACCCTGGGTATGTTTTAGAAACCTAACCATAACCCTAATCTAATTAAGGAGGATTCCTTGAGTGACAATAATGAAGATTCACTACAAACTACAAGAAAACTCAGGCAACCTTTTAAGGCTGGCAACAAAGGAAGAAAGAAACCTGCAAAGGCTTCCCACTAACAGTGAGGTTCAATGTAGTGGTGTGACTCTTTGCTCTATGTGCTTCGTATGTAATGAGGAGTAAAAGTCTATTTCTCATCTTTTTCTTTGGCTGATGTACTTCTATTTACTTCTGGTCCTAGGTTAAATAAGTTTTCCCAAGGAACTCTTTCTCTTCTTCTTATGATCTCACTGATTTTCTTAAGTCTACTGGGAGTCCTTTAATTAAACACATTAGGCTTGTTGTCATCACCTTCACGGTCTAGATGCTTTGGAGAATGTGAAATCACACCAGATTTTAACAAAAAGATTAGCATGAATCATGCTTTAGATTCTATTAAAGGTTTTATCAAATTGTCAGGTAATGCTTCCAAAGGTTTTAGATTCTATTAAAGGCTTTAAATTCTATTAAAGGCTTTAAATTCTATTAAAGGCTTTAGATTCTATTAAAGGTTTCCCCTAGCTGGCTGGATAAAGGTCAATACAGATGGTGGAGCTAGAGGGTTCGCAAGGCTTGCTTCTTGTGCTGGAATTTTTAGAGGTAGCACAGGTGAATATGATGGAGAAAGGCCGCCTTTCTCCATCAGAATATGTCGAGGGTTTTTCATCCTTTCTTGGTGTTCAGTCTTCTCTAGTGGCGGAGTTCATAGGAGCTATTATCGCTCTAAAGGAAGCACAAAAATTTGGCTATAGACATCTCTCGATGGAGTGTGATTCTTCCTTAGTTTGCCCAACTTTCTCTTCTAAATCTCTTGTGCCTTGGTCTTTACACAATAGATGGAATAAAGGCTTGTTTTTTTGTAAAGGGATTGATTTTAAAATTTCTCATATCTTTAGAAAAGGCAATCATTATGCTAATAAACTTGTCTCCTTAGGTTTACTTAATAGGCTAGAGTTTGTTTGATATAGTAGTTTGTCTCCCAACATTTCGTTAGACTTCTTTCATAACAAGTTTAAACTCCCCATGTTTTGCTTCGCTTTGTATAGGTTTTGGTCTAGTCCCCCTATGTTTGTTTGTATCTTTTGTTTTTGTTTTATGTTATCTTTCATGTGATGACATATGATAGTTGAAACCTCGGGTGTCACCCTAGCTCAGATGTGAGGTTTCATTTTAATGCCTAACAAGAGTTTTATAAAAAAAAGTTCTCTGCCATGCTCTTCCTTGTTCAATATTCTCTGTTCTCTGGTGATTTTGGCTGGAAAGGTATGCTAGAATTTGCAAGAAAGCATTCTAGACAAAATCATGTACAGGGTTTTTTTTAAAACTTATTTATAGTGTTGTCCTTGTCACATTTTTTTCATGCTTTTTCTTTATTAGATATGCAAAGAGATTGGCAAGCCCTATTACATGATTCAGTCTCTGGTTTTCGATGATTCTTTTGTATTATTCTTGGGAGAATGGCTTATTCTCTAGCTTTGTTCCCTTTTTTGTTTCTTGTATTTTCTTTTTCAATTGATAAAAATTGTTTGCAGATTCGAGATTTCAGGACAGATTGGGATCTTCAAGTGAACCAACCCATAGCTGGAAACTATTACCCTGTATGTTTCATTTAATTGAAGATTGACTATCTATTTTTCAATTTTTAGCTTATATTATGTTCGTCTACTGTTATACTTATGAATGGATTTGTTTACTATCTATTGTAAGTTTTTCTTTTCCTGAGCAAATGATTTTTTTTCTCATGTTTTTTTTTCTATTTAGGTTTCTATTTAAATGAAAATCATTATGTTAAGAGACATGAAACTTGTGTATTATGAATTGAAAGAATATACATTCACTCAGACATTGTTTACAGAGATCTACATTTATAACAAAGTCCAACTAAAACAGTTACACTAACTAGAGTAAAGAACAAACTATAGTTAATACTAACTAACTAATATACAGTGAGTTCATTCTCACACTGCTTGGAGGCTTAGAAGTCTTAAGGAGCTCAGCCCATTGAGTTTGGCACGACGAAAAGAAAATCTAGTAGAAGATAAAAGTTTTGTTGGAAGATCTGCCCACTGATCTTTGCCTGGAATGTATTGAACCACTAACTGCTTGTTTTTACATCTTTCTCTCAATTATGAGCCAAATTGACGGCATTGTGATTTTCGTATAACACCAAGGGAGCATGATGAGGAACAAAAAGTTTGAAAAGAGTTGTATCAGAAGAATGTGTGTTGCGGTGGCTGTAAGACTTCTACAATTTGCCTCATTACTAGACCATGAAATTGTTGTTAATTTATTTTTACGTGTTATCGATATCGGATAACACGGAAAATATTGGGGACCTCAAAAATCTTTTATAAGTTATAACAAAAGCCATAATAGGTAATGGCGGAAGTATTGTGGTCAAAAGAAATTCAATATATACTTATAGATAATTTAAAAAAATACAAAAATATAATTGTAATACAAAAGTAATGAAAGAGGCAATCATAACTAATAATAATATTAGAAGATAAAAGTTTTGTTAGAAGATCAGCCTACTGATCTTTGCCTGGAATATATTGAACCACTAACTGCTTGTTTTTACATCTTTCTCTCAATTATGAGCCAAATTGACGGCAAATTGTGGTCAAAAGAAATTCAATATATACTTATAGATAATTTAAAAAAATACAAAAATATAATTGTAATACAAAAGTAATGAAAGAGGCAATCATAACTAATAATAATATTATGTCTAGAAATTCAAATAACAATAACATCAAATAGAAACACCACAAATTTCAACTTCAAAACTTAAAATAACAACAAAACATAAATAAATGTCTTAAACTTCTAATTATCTAACTCTTCTTCAATCCCAACATAGTTTTCTTCAATATCATTCAATGGAGCATATCCCTCATCCTCTTCCCCTTCAAAGAAACACTAGTCAAAGTTAAGTAATTTTTCAAACTCAGAATCAAAGCTATCATGCAATTAATTCCCAACCCCAATTTGAATCTTGTCTTTGCTCCTCCTTGTTGGGTTGAAGTTGCTTGTCTCCTTGTACAAGTTATTGGTTCTATTAAAAGAAAAGAAAAGAAGAATAGGATAAATCCCATGTAAATATCGCCAGATTGCTCTGATCCGGCCAGTTTTCGATCCCCCTTGCGATCCAACACGTTTTGCTCCCAAAAAATCGCAAGATCGACAATCCTACGATCTAGATCACGATTTTGGTAACATTGATCACCAATGGAGACATAATAACCAAAAAATGATCTTCTATCAGATGGAGATCCTGCCCAATCAGCATCTAAATAATAAACGACTTTAGTATTCTTATTGTGACCATATAACAAACCTTTTCCAAGAGAGCATTTAATGTACTTCAGTATACGAATGACTGCATTCCAATGGTCTTCACATAGAGAATTAAGATATTGACTCACCACACTGACTGCAAAGGAAATATCAAGACGAGTAACAGTGAGATAGTTCAATTTTCCAACTAATCTTCTATACTTCTCAGGATCTAAAAGAGGCTCCCTCTGATTGGGTAGAAGTTTGACATTGGGATTTGTGGGAGTATCAACAAATTTCGAATTCATCAATCCAATTTCCTCCAAAATATCCAATGAATATTTTCTTTAAGAGATAACAGTACCAGTATTGGATTGTGCTACTTCAATCCCTAAGAAATATTTGAGTTTGCCAAGATCTTTGGTCTGAAAGTATTGACAAAGATCTTTTTCATGGTGATCACTGCATGTAAGAACAATGCCATCAACATAGAGTGACGATAAAAAACAGAATGATACCAAACTATTAAACAACATTGCTAAATTTTTCAAACCAAGCCCTATGAGACTGCTTGAGACCATATAAGAATTTGCGAAGACGACATACCAATCCAGAAGACTCCCCTGAGCAACAAAACTGAGAGGTTGCTCCATATAAATTTCTTCCTGCAAATCCCCATTAAGTAAGACAATTTTTACATTCAGTTGATAAAGAGATAATTGTTGAAGAGAAACCATGGCTATGAATAAGCAAACAAAAGCCATCTTTGCCACTATAGAAAAAGTATCACTATAGTCTAAACCAAAAATTTGGGTATAACCTTAGCCACAAGACGAGCTCTAATACCATATTAAGAAGTAAACTTTAAGCCTAACTCAACCTTATAAAATCAACTTATTAAGGTGAGACCCTCGTGTGTGGGACTCTATATTGATAGGTGGTCCGATAGCGGGTGGCACAATAGGCCCAAGAAACCCTCACTAGGATAGGCTCTAAATGACTTTGTTATCATATTAAAATAAAAGAAAAGAAGAATAGGATAAATCTCTTGTGTATATTGACCACATATGGTTATGTTTATATAGAAAAAGAAACATATGAGTTAAACCCATTACATAAATAGAAATATCTAACAATATCTATAATATCTCATAATATTTAATAATATCTAATAGTATCTAATAATATCTAACAGGTTCTACAACACTTGAAGCTTCATAAACAGTTGCCCAATTAAGAGTGAGATCATCATTAAAAACCAACTCATTTTCCCCTCTTTGTTATCATTATCATCATCTACTTGTTCTACTAACCACTCATTGCACTCATCAATGCCATTCAGTGCAGTAAGGTCTATTTCATCCCTAATATTGTATCTTTGAGAAAGTTGTTGGTTATACTTTATGTAAACCAAATCATGCAAACTTTTGTGGTCCATCCTATTCCTTTTTTTTAATGAATCTGCATTATGAATAAGTAAAATGTGAATTAATTTCTTTCTACATTCTACAAAAAAGATAATAATGAAAGAATCATGTCATGAAAAATAGTTATTACTTGCTCAACTACATTCCAATTGTGCTCACATTTCGATGAACTACATGTCAAACTTAAAATCTTATCACACGCAAGACCAGACATTGCTTATGCAGTTAGTGTGCTAAGTCAATTTGTGCATGATCCAAGAGAAAGACACATGCTAGTACTTGACAAAATTCTTCAGTACTTGAAGCCAAACCCAAGAAAGGGATTATTCTTCAAGAAAGGAGATGCTTTGACCTTGAAGATATATATTGATGCAGATAGACTGTGTAGGTTCTATTATTGATAGATAATCTATGCATGGGGATTCTATATTTCTTGGAGAAAGTCTAGCGATGTGGAAAAGCAAAAAATATGATAGAGTATCTTGATCTAGTGCAAAAGTTGAATTTTGAGCCCTTGCTAAAAGTGTGTGAAGGACTCTAGATAAAGATCATACTTGGTGACATCCCTATGCAATTGTACTGTAATAACAAGTCATCCATGAGCATTGCCAATAGTCCAATCCAATCTGATACGACCAAACATATTGAAATTGACAAACACTTCATCAAAGATAATTTGAACAAAGGCCTAGTGGTTATAAATCATGTTCCTATAAGATTTTAGATAGCAGACATTTTCACTAAAGAGCTTCCTCATGGCAGATTCTAGGATCTTTTAGACAAGTTGGGAATGATTGATATTAATTTACCAACTTGAGGGGAGTGTTGTGGATAGCAGATTATTAAACATAAAAAATAGTCTCAATATCTCCATAGTAATTAGGAAAAAATATCTTCAAAATCTTCCTATTTATTTCAGCATATTTTTATTTCCTTTTTTGTAAGTTTTTGGTTATTACAAATAGAGATTATGAGAAATAGCTGCTGTGATTGATATCCATAAAATAATCCTTTAGTTTTCAAGTGTTAGGAACCATAGCTTGAGGTTGCTTGGCACTACTGAGTTGTTGTTATGATTACTATAGTGGAACACTCAAGATGTTCCAATGAGAAGAATATACATGAGACTGTGAATAAACATTCCATTGAGATGGAGTTGGTTGATTGCGAGGTGCTTGATACTTGGATTGAACATGTTGTAATAGATAAGAGTCATGTGTCCATATCTGAAACATAGTAACATTGAAGTGTGGCCACCATGGCCACGACCTTTAGAACCTCTGATATTAGAGTATGAATTAGTATTGATAATTAGGGCTTGCACTAGAAGTAAAATGGGGAAAAATGTATGTCAGTCATTTCTGTGAAAAAAGGTGCTAGTAGTAAGCAATAATTATGGAATTACCCTTCTTGATCTCAAAAGGAAAAAATACAGTGTATTTAAAAGAAAAACGAAATCCTAATAAAAGAAAGTAAATCTCCTGAAATAAAGAAAATAAATCTCCATACATAAATACTTTAAATCTAAAGCAAATCTACCAATTGAACTCTTAATTTCATTCCCTTAATTTTATTGATTTCTTACAAAAAAACATATATTCATTATCCATTCAATCTATAATTATTGTACAGTAAATGTTTAATATTTACACTCATATTTCAACAATTTGCAATAGCTTGATTTGGAAAATTTGTTTGTGACATTCACTAAAGAAGATTTTCCTCTACTGTGTGAGTATTACGTGACGCATGACGAATCTTAGACTGAAGCCGTCTCACTTTAGTGAGTTTGATGAAGAAAATAGGAATGAATTTTGTCCCAAACCTCAGCAGTGAATGGATCCAAGAACTACAGCAAGCATAGGTCTTGATGGCGATGATTCCTAAACTCGACAATCTAGTTTGAGTTAAATTTAGTCACGATCTTCCTCAGTTAGAAAACATATTGGATTGCGAGGGGAGACAACGAATCGTTACAGATTATGTGCTTTCATTATATGTTTAATTTGATATCACCACAACAAAATATTCTTCTCACCGAGTTTCTCTATGATCCCACGAGACAAGATTGTTAGCCATTGGAGTTTGAGAAGAGAATCATCATCAGGGAAAGGTTGCACTGAGCTAGCGTCCTATGACTTGGAACTTCCTGATTTGCAGTGGAAGCCATGAAAAAGTTGGACCAAAGAGCCCATGATACCATGTTGAGAGAAAAGGAAATTGTTAACTATGAATTGAAAGAATTTACATTCACTCATTGACTTTGTTTACAAATATCAGCATTTATAACAGAGCTCAATTATAAGTTAGCTGTAATTGTCTAACTAAAGAAGTTACACTAACCAGAGTAAAGAACAAGTTGCAGTTAATACTAACCAACCAACATACAGAATAGGAGTTTTACACTCACATTCATCTTTGCTCTCCTTTTCACTTGAACATGTTTTTATTTTATTTCTTATGCATGTTGATTTGCTTGAAATAGATATTTCTGCATTTTAGTCCATCTGCTTTATTCTTCAAATGAATATTATAAATATTATGGCTTGTCACTATTCTTTCAGGTTAATTTAGGAATATATATTCAAGATAGTAGTGTGGAATTCTCAGTGTTGGTGGACCGCTCAGTTGGAGGTTCCAGCTTGGAGGATGGCCAAATGGAGCTGATGCTCCATAGGTGGGTTATTTTGCCAAGTTCAACATGTTACTAATTGTTAGTCCATTGTTTCTGTTATTTTATTATTATTTTCATTTATAAATAAACAACAGTATGTGTTTATTTTATACAAGGGGTTTATCCTATTTTTCCTTTTCCTTTATTCTTAATACTAATAATGAATATGATTGACATTTACTTGTTTTATGATTTGGTTTTATATTTGTTAGGAGGTTGCTTCATGATGATGCAAGAGGTGTAGGTGAGGTACTCAATGAAACAGTTTGCATTGCTGATAAGTGTGAGGGCTTAACGGTTAAGTAAATCTTTCCAAATATCCATCTACAATTGCTTGCATAATGATTTCTGGTTATGTGTTCATTTGTGAGCAGATTTTTCTGGTGCTCTGATAAGGTCTCATTTTATTGATTTTTGTTGTTGAGATATGGATGTCGTCATGCTAAGTGCAATTATGCGATTTTATTTAGTTGATCTCCTTACATACACCATTTTGTGTATGGAATCTGGTATGCTTGCAATGTACATTAAAGATATTATAAAATTCGCAGTTATTGAGAGAGAAATGGATGGAAGAGATTCTGAAAACTGGTTGTATTGCTACACAACAGATTCCATCTTATGTATACTGATGACAATAAATACAAATAATTATAGGATATTTTATTCCTAGAATTATAATACATGACATAATATGCCCATAAATCATATTATAAAAAATATTATTTTAACCAGATATTCCTCTAACTATAAAGTCCAGTGACAGCTGTACCTGGCCTGAGCAGTTAATTTTTCTATGACCACTTCCAGTGGATATGTAAACACTGTCAGTGTACTCTAGTTAATTGAATGAATTCACTTTTTATTTTACCTAATATGTTTCTCTTTTCTTCTCTTAACCATTAACAATCACATAACTCCTAATAATAAATGCCTTAAATGCATCAATTGATCCTTCTTAATCCACTTTGGATCTTGATTCCCATCAATACCACCTATTGAAACCACCTGTTGAAATATTAGCCTCGTCCCAAAGGACTTCAATACCAATATTTCTCTTTTATTTAGGGCTTCTGTTGGAGATCCCACATCAGAAATACATTCCATCTATTTCTTTCTATTCCTTTCAACTTGGTATCAGAGCTCCTGATCTGGGAGACTGTTTCTGCAATTTTTTGGCAGTCTTCATTGCTGCAATTACTTTTCTGGGCAGCCTTCGTTGCTGCAATTACTTTTCTAGGCAGCCTTCATTGTTTGCTGCAAATACTACCGTTGCCGACCGTCGACTACCACCGACCTCTGACGCCGACCTCCGCTGCCGACATCCGTAGCCGACTTCGACGACGACCTTTGCTGTCGACCGATGTTGCCGACCTCTGACGCCGACCTCTACCTCTGCTGCCGACCTCCGTAGCCGACCTCGACAACGAACTTCGCTGTCGACCGACGTTGCCGAACTCCGACGTCGACCTTCGTTGCCGACCGACGTTGACAGACGTGCCGACCTCCGACGTCGACCTTCGCTGTCGACCGACATTGACAGACGTGCCGACCTTCGACGCCGATCTTCGCTGCCGACCTCCGCCGACGTTGACCGCTACTGTTGGAATTTTTTTGTCCAACATCTTTTTTCCAAACAGAATCACCACCAGTTTTGTCGTATTTCGGTCAACTCTTACCAATGTCGACTAACAACACAACCTCTCTTAGCTCCAATGATTTGCCGATGTTGCAAAGCAGTTATCGTATCGATGGAAACAACTACCTGCAATGGGCTCAGTTGGTTCGTGCTACTCTCAAAGGAAGGAAGAAATTGAGTCACCTAGAACGGAACCCTCTAGCCAAAACTGATTCGAAATACGAAGACTGGGACGATGAAGACTGATGGAGGAGGGCCCAAGCTCACCACACGATGAAAGCCAAGCCTCCAAGACTAGACGGTCTAGCCTATGATGAGGAGCGTCTAGACTCAAAAAGGAGCGTCTAGCCCATGAAGAGGAGCG
>Ga0123342_1003910_pt1 | contig 23375 bp, 16 predicted proteins | sample Turbeawhitnodule_FD_89960 | JGI IMG/M metagenome (GOLD analysis project Ga0123342, IMG submission 89960) | Root nodule microbial communities of legume samples collected from Mexico - Turtle bean Mexico white nodule | ecosystem: Host-associated > Plants > Roots > Nodule | place: Mexico: Nepantla... | reverse complement strand
TTCCATATATATATATCCGTGTACCTACAATATATTTCTGTTTTCTTACATCTATATTCCCTTTTATATATATATATATATATATATATATATATATATATATATATATATATATATATCTGCTTACAAAGAATGTTTGCAGTATACAAGTAACTCGTTCTTGAGTTCAAGGTTGAAGGAACAGTAGTATTAGTAATCAATCACTACTATATTTGGGTAGGAAAAATATGACTTTATCTCTGCTTTTACTTGCTGCGACTGCTATTTATATATTTTTCCCCTCAATGGACAAAGCTTACTTAGCAGGGCTGCTTAAGGAAATACATATGCTTGATCACCAACTTCAACCTCATGCTTCTACTTGGGCTTTGTGTACTTGTAAACATGCATTTCTTATTTTCTCTTCTTGAATTTCTGCAGTCCTATATTACACATTCCCTTAAAGTGGAAGGTCTGCGAGGTATCGTAACAGTGCCTGCCAAGCTGGAGTCTACATCCCTCGTATTTGCCTACGGAGTAGATCTATTTTTTACTCAGATTGCTCCTTCTAGGACTTACGATTCATTAACTGAAGATTTCAGCTATGCTCTACTTCTTCTAACAATTGTTGCACTTGTAGCTGCAATATTTGTCACTTGGGTATTATCCGAGAGGAAAGATCTACAAGAGAAATGGAAATGACCTGTCCTCCATTTTTGCCAATTTCTCTAATTTTTTAGTTTTAATTAGGTTTATCTATGTTTCTATGTTAGTCATTAGTTAAGTTCGGATTACGGTTAAATCTTGTAGCTTGAATTGCAAAAGTAATGTAAAATTCCATTACATTCCATTGTTTGAGGTTGTATGGAGGATATGGATATCTTCATTTTAATGACGTAAATTGAGGAGTACGAAAGATAATCATGAACTCCCGAGGCCGGTTGCATTGTTGTGCAATAATTATGGTTGGCTTACACTGATGAAATATCTTCTATCCAATCATTTTCCTTTTATGATTAATTAAAGAGTTAGTTCATTGTTTTAATTGCATAGATATTTTTCTGTCAATGGTTTTGGTCATTAGTATTTGTCATGAATGTTTTATCATTGTTGTTAAGGTAACGATATTAAGATGGTTGCCGGAGCCATTGCTTACACTGAAATTGCAGTTTTTTACCTGAGCATTGATACACTGATTCACTGTGTGGAAGTAATGGATTAAGATCCTTTACAGTTTTCAAAAGATCTACATAATATGATCTTATTCATTAGATTGTTTCATATATAATAAAAATAATTTATAAAAATAGTTTAATAAATCCAAATCAAGTAACAGCATCACACGCTGCAGTCTAGTTTTGAACTCCAAAAGATCTTGTTTATACACGGATAAAGGTTTCATTATATATCAAATTACATTTAAATATGTTTATATAATATAAATATGTCGATTAGTTTATAAATATTGAATTTAAATATATATATATATATATATATATATATTTATATTGTCGTGTACTAATGAATATATTACTGTATTAATGAGTTAATTATTTAATGTATTATATATACCATTTAAAAAGGAATATGTTTTTTTTATTAAAATGTAATTTACGGTGAAAACAAACTTAGTTGACGTAATAAACTGTGACTATAACCACACATTGGATTTTTACATGCAACAGTAAAAATTACTCAATGATTGGAATCATATCAAAATAATATCTTAGGCGAAGCATCTTATAACAAATATAAAGCGCGATTCATTCAAACCATCTGCTATTGGAAAACTTACTACACACACATGGGCATTAAAATGCTTAGGTTATTTGATAAAAGCGTATGGGCCATAAGGAGTAGTTCATATTTAAAATGTCTAGAGGATTTGGCCATTTGCCTCCATTTAAGAGCCTATTCTTTTCAATATTTTTCATAATATTTCTATTTTTTTAAATTATTTTTTAAAAAATTAATCAGAATAAAAATAATTTTATATCATAATTTAAATTATTTATTATAAATATGAAATATAGCTTATATATTTAAATATATTTATTATAAATGTTCATTAGAAATGCATAAGTTAAAACACAGTGTATTATAAAACTTCATAATTTTTATTTAGATACCAATCTATGATTAGATTACATCACTAGATTTCATTTCAATTAGATTATTTTACATATTTATTTCGAAGGAACACTTCAAATATTTCAATAAATTATACAAGAAATAAAAAGAATGAAAGAAAACAATGTGTTATTGCAAAGATCGAATAAGATTCTAATCTTGTAAATATATTTAGTCCTCGCAATCTTTCTTCTCGGCTCTACTCAATCTTGATGTTGGTGTTGATGTTGAAATAAGTAAAATATATTAATCAATAATTAATATAATTGAACTTAACCTTTATCTATCACTTGAATATGTAATTATACTTCTTTTGATAAACTTTACTGTTTATGGATTTTGCTGAGATCCAATCCTTTTATTAATAATTGATTTCAGCTTACTTAATAATGTTAATCTTTATATGAATGATAATCAGGTTAACTTAAGGTTAACTTAACTTGGCCGAGAGGTAAAAGCCAAGATATTATTAAAAAAATTTGTCTACTTATGCAGTGTATCATATCTATTTTCGTTTTAGTTATAAAAATCTTAAGCATATTATTATGTAACGATTTGATGTAATGTGTATCTAACTAATAATTGACTGGGTTAAGAGATACCATTTCTTTTTCTTTTTTCAATTTTAAACACATGTGCTATATTCATTATTGCATTATATTAAGTGATAGCAGAAACTCACCAGATGCGTATCTATTCTGTACTCTTGAGATTTTCTTGAAAAGAAATGCATGTAACAAACTTCTGAGTTCTTCACAACTTCTTCATAGTATACTTCTTTTATCCAGGAGTATGGAAAAACAATAATTTGACAACTCTAAAAAAATACACCCATTTAATAACCCAACTCAATAATATAATGTGTATTGAAAATTGAAGTTAATTTTTTTTATTACTCTGAGTTATGAGGCAAGTAAGTGTATTTTTGTTTAGTGGGTCCAAAATATCAGCTTACCAAAAAAAAAAAAAACAGAAATAATAAGTAAAATGAAGAGGGAAGTGGAAGTGACTCAGATAACATTTGACCCATTCCATTGTTTTTCACAAAGGTGACAGAAATAATAGACCCAGGTCGTACCAACAACAGTGTCATTATTGTCCCGACCAAACCCAAAACGGAACACATCCCACTTCATTCACAAACAAAAACACTACTACCCTACGCTCTCATCTCTTCCAACTGCTTCCACCATGAAAACCCATCAACAACCAAAACTCAAAACCCAACTATTCTCTTGTGGCTTCTTCCGCCACTGCGCTCAGACCGTTCTAAGTCCTACCGGCGGCGCCACCCCACCTCTTCCTCCCACTCCCCCAAGCTTCCAATGTGAATCCTCCACCTCCTCCTCTTCCTCCACCACTTCCCAAAGCTTCACCCAGTGGAGATTCTCTCCCCCAACACCCACTCAAAACACTCCCAACACCAACACCAACACCAACAATCTCATCAAAACAAACACAAACACAAACACAAGCTTTGATGTTGTTCCTCTTCCTCCTCCTCCACCACCACCACAAATCCACAACCTCCAAGAACTCTTCCACGTTTCAGAACTCCAACTAACAACAGACCCAGCTTCTGCTCTTCAACTTCTAGAACGTTCTCTTGTTCCCAACCCTCCTCAAGAGCAGCCTCCTTGCCCTCCCAACCTCATGCACGCTCTCACGCGCAACCTCGCCCTCGCCAAACCCGCCACCAAGATCCTCTTCGCACTCTGCCTCTCCGATGTCAACCGCCGCGTAGCTGTGGAGACTGGCGCCGTCTCCGCCGTGGTCGAGGCGGCGCTCGAACTCGACGGCGCCCCCGCCGAGCGCGCCCTAGCCGCCCTGGAGCTCATGTGCACGCTTCCAGATGGTGCTCACGAGGTCCGCGCTCACGCCCTCGCAGTCCCAGTCATGGTCACCATGATGGGAAAGACCGCTGCCCGCGCCAAGGAATACGCCATTGGAGTCCTAGCCGTCGTGTATGGCGGCTCCGCATCCGACCAGCACACCGCCCCGCCTGAGGAGGTGGCGCGTGCGGTGGAACTCGCTCTCCAGGGCGAGTGCAGCGCTCGGGCCAGAAGGAAAGGTGCGCAGCTGATGAAAACGCTGAAACAACTCTCTGAAGCTGAGTCTCTCCCTCTGGACACCAATTGAAGTTTGTTAAACAAAATTAGTTTTTTCTTCTTCTAAGTTTTCATTAAACTTTGACTGTCACAAAAAAAAAATCTCTATTAGAAATAGAGAAGTTAAAAAAATGCTTCCAATTCATTGTGTTTCTTCTTATTGTTAGTGAGATGTTATACATGTAATGTAACTGTGTTACAGAGTTGAAGTCACATGAGAGTCAGAAACACAGTTAAAGAGCTTTGCCACTGTTGTGACCAAAATGGAAATGGGAGCTGTGTTTTAGAATCTTTGTAAAATAAAGTAGCACTTTTGTACTTTTCATTTTTTTCATTTGCACAGTATTTTGAGTTATTCCTGTGCTGCTTTTTATGGATTTGACCTATTTGTAATGCCTTCTCTTGCACTGTTATCAAACTTGTTGTGTATTTTGTTTTTCTAGTTTATAATTATCATCATCATTATTATGATGAATTATGAACAATGACTTGTTTTTTCAGCTTAATTGATTTGTATTTATTGATTGTGATTTTGTTATTGTCACCTTGTTCATTGATCAGCAATTGCTGGAGATACATATATCACTATCAGTTGACTACAATTAATAGTTTGTGTTGGAAAAATAGTTTACCTGTTGATGATTTAATGGATATGTGTTCATGGACATTATTGAAATAAAAAGTTTTTTTTAAATATTTTTTATTTTCTGTAATAACATGCTACGATTCCTATTTATCAAATAGATTTAGGTGTTTTTTTGTTTATTATCACGCTATCTCACTGAAATATTTATTAATTTTAAGGATAATAAATATTTATTAAAAAATAATTAATATTTTTAGAAATTTCCATTATTAATAACATTTTTTTTATGCAATTTAGGCCTAACTTTACTTTAATGGTCAATTTTATTTGAACCTTCATATGATTAAGTATATGGATGTTTATCCATCCATTATTTTTCAACATGTTACACTTATATTCAATAATATAGGGTGACATTTGAATTAATCTTGACAACATTTAAACTCAATAAATGACATGTTAATAAAAGTTGAAATGTCAGCAAATTTGCAAGATTAAATTAGAAAATCAAAGAGCAATGAAAAACTTTTCACCTTTATATAATATAACATATATACATATACTATAACTCAATATTCTAATATAATATATATTTGTCTATAAATCCATTAATTTTTAGTATTTCGTAATTCACTGTTATATATTTAACTTATTACACATGTTAATGTTTATTATACCAGTGGAATATATTATATTAATGATTTTTAGGATGTTATAGAAAATAAAAAGTTTATAAATCCATTAATTTTTAATATCTGTAATTAAATATTATACTTATTATATCCGTTAAATGTATTATTTGTTTAAGGATGTCACGGAAACTAGAAAGTTTACTTTGATTAGGATTATATATTGTTTTTTAACTAATGCTAAATGTTTAGAATTATTGTTTATAATATAATATAAAGTTAACAAATTAACCATCAAATAATAAGAATTTTAAGTTTAATTAAAAAAAATAAAAAATTGTAAAAAAATAGTTTTTCTAGGTGATTTATTCCCCCAAAGTTACTCATAAACTTACGATGAACTTTTGAACTGTTTTATGCTTTTTTTATTTATTTTTTTATTAAAGGTTTCATGTTAAATATTATTATGTAACTTGACATCTCAGTTAGGCTGACACCTCAAGTAACAACAATCATCCGCCATCACATGAAAAAAAATATTATTAAAAAAAATACAAAAAAAATACAAAAGTATGGAGAGACTAAATCAAAACCCGTATGTTAACAAAAACGATACATAAGTAGACTATATCTATATTCATAAAGAATTTTAAGAATAAACTAGATGGAAACCTATTATACCAATTAAATGATTCTCTATAAATAAATCCTAAATTAGCCAACTTATCAGCACACACATTCGATTCACAAAAAATATGAGCAACCTTAAACCTGATTTTCCCACAGTAATTAAGACAAGTATTCAATCCATTACGAAGCATCCACAAAACATTAGTTCTAGCAGTAAACGCAACACAAACCAAGGCAGAATCACATTCAAGCTAGACATTAATAAGCCCCTTCTTTTGAGCTTCCTCCATAGCATATATAACTCCATAAAACTCAGTAACCATAACAGTTTGAACTTCAAAAAACACAGAGAAAGCACCAATAAATTCCTCCTTACTCCAACGGAAAATACCTCCACAAGTAGCAAGACCATGATACCCCTAGCAACCCCATCAGTGTTAATTTTAACCCAGCCTGGTGAAGGAAACTCATCTAATAGGAAGAAGATGAAGAACTTTACTATCACGAGTATTAATACAAAAAAACTTAATCACCTTGAAATCCAACATATCATTCTTCATTGAAGCTTTAGACGAATTTTTCACTAGACAAGTTAAATCTTTAATTACCGAAATAACCCTAGAAACCTCAATCTTATTCTGAAATCTAGCATAATTCCTCATACGCCATATCATCCAAATAGAAAAAGTTATCACAACAAGCTTAATCAATTTAACCAAAGGACTACCATCACTCTTAATAAAAGAAAGAAGATCATCCTTATTAGATAAATATGAAGTAAGACAAATTTGTCAGACGCAACTCTAAATATGCAATACATTAGAACATTAAAAAAAAAATGTTGAATAGATTCCTCATGTTTTTCACAAAGCGTACACATAAAACATATATGCAAAAACCTTTATTCTGAATATGTTGATTTGTAGGAAACCGTCCATGAAAAACTTTTCAGAGTACTAGAGTTTTAAGACGAAATAGATGAAGAACAAATTAATTTACCCCAACCACCGGGAACTCCCAGTTCCAAGAAAAAAGTCTTAGCTAATTTAAGAGTGAAACGACCATACTCATCTAGAATCCAATTAGGAATGTCCTGTTTCTCCCTAACCATGATATAATTAAAAAAAATGAGTCATCTACTGTAAAGATAAAAGAATATTCCAATCACAACCTGTGCAAAACTGAGAGTCTGTATCCGGAATGCTAGCACCATCACATAACCCTACAATATTTGCTAAAGAAGTAGTGGAACACCATTTATCATTTCAGAAATTAATAAAAGAACCTATACCAACAATCCAAGAAGTATAATCAAGTATAGTAGAATAAAACTTCTTAATTCCAGGCCAAAGAGCTGAGGATTTATAAATCATTCTAAACTCGTATTTTGATTTAAGAACTCTAGCTTTCAAGAGCAAAGACCAAGGCTTGTTGTTATAAACAAAATTCCAAGCAAGCTTAAGAAGATACACATTATTTTTATGATGAAGGTTAATAATCTTCAAACCTCCATCCTCAAGAGGTGAATAAATCGTCGCCCAATTAACGATAGCTATGTCTTTTTTCAGAACATCACCTGTCCAAATAAAATTCCGACATCACTGCTCAACTTGCTTAAGAAGTGAAACAGGCCATTTATACATATTAAAGGTATTAAGATAGAAATCCATTAATCATTGTATTGACCAACTGAATCTGACCCATCATGTAAGATATTTACCTTTCCAAGATGCTAGCTTCAATTTGACTTTATCAGCCAAAGGTTGAAGAAATAGACACTCCTAAATAATTGAAAGACAAACAACCATGACTAAAAAAAAAATATGTTGAATTTTGGTGACAAATGTTGCAGAATTATTCATGGTGAAAAAACTACTTTTAGAGTTATTAATATATTGACCAAAAAATATGATGAAAAAAAAATAGAGAATATAAAATAAGACAAAAAAATATAAATAAAGATGTTTGGTTAAAAAAATTAAGGAAAAAATAAAAAACCTAAGAAACTCATATTTTTGTTTTTCTCTATCAAACACATTCACCTTCTTATTTTTTACAATTTTCTCTTCTCTCTACCCTATATTTACTTTATTAATCAAAGGGTAAAACCTGGTCTGGAAGTAAAAACATTGAAAGTGTATAGATGCTATTTTGTATTTGGTCATTGGCTCCTTAAGTTTATTCTTTTAAATAGTGAACAGAAGAGATGGAGGGTGAAGAAGTAGTTCATATACAACAAGTTAAACTCAGCACTTCCCTTTTCAGTGGGACATATCTTTTGGACTGAAAGCCTAATTCAGAAATACCTCCGAGCATTAACCAAGACTATTGATTTTACCAAATACATTCAAGTACAAAATCTAAATGAAAAAGTCAAACAAAAACAGTTAAAGACATTGAGTTATAACCTCATTTGTTTTTTTTTAAAGAATAACTGTTTGAATTATTTTATGGCATGAGTGTTGTGCAGTAAAAAAAGAACAAGAGAAAAAAAAAAGATAAAAAGTGAAAGAATGTTGATAGTGATAGGTAAAAAAAATTTAGAAAGAATAAAGTAGGTTCTATAATTCTTTTACATATATAGTCATATTTGCACATAAATATATTCATAAGAATCTAATAAACCCTTGATTCCTTTTTTCTTATATTTTTTTATATCTTTTAATATTATAACAGCTTGTTATATTATAGTTTTTCTTTCATGTTTAATATTTTACATTATTTAAGAGTTGATGTTAAAAAATAATTTAAATATACTATTTTCTTGATTCTTTGAGTTATAAATTAGACAATATTTTATATGTAATGATGATATTGACTCTAATGATACTATCTCAATAAACTTAGAATAAAAACGTGGTTCCAAAGACGAATTCTCATTCTCTTAACTCCTTCACTTATAAATGAAATGGTTTCAAAGACAAACTTTTGTTTCCTTCAAACCTTGATTGGGGAAGAGTGTTTTAACACACTCAATAATCTCACATTGCTTAAAAGTCGAACCTAAAAACATTTAAACCTCCCTTAACTCTTCTAGATGTCTTTTAAAGACAAAATCGTGATTTTGTTTTGAACTCCAAAGTGAACAATACCTCGAATGCGATAATTGACTTAACGATACTATATCAAAATGGACTTAAGGTCGAAACATTGACATCATGTGAGAATGGAGAAGAAATTCCAAAGACGACCTCTTTCCTTGGTCTCGATTGGGGAATGAAAAAGTAGCTTCAAAGATGAACTTTCGTTCTTCTCAAACCTCATTTGGATAACTGTTCTGGTACTCTCAATAGTCATATAACTTAGAAATTGATATTAAGGACAATTTAAATATATTTTTTTCTCTTAACCATTAAGACATCTTTCAGAAATAAAATCATGACAAAATTCAAAGTATCAAAATAGATAATATCTCGAATGCAGTAATATGACTATAGAGATATTAACTCAAATAACTATTGAAATCAGAAGAACAATAATAACAATAATAATATTCTATTAAAATTAAGTAATCTTATTATTAATTAGACTAATAATGATTTATAATAAAAAATTCAGAAAAAGCAAACTGGGAGACTAATATTTTATTTGAGGTGGTTGTTATAGATAGTAAATACTTATTGAGCTTTTATTAGGAAGTACTACAAAAGTTCATGTCCAGAGTGTGTTGAAGCAAGAGAAAAAGAGAAGCATGGTTTTCAATTAGATTAGGTGAATCTAAAATGATTTATTATCCATGAAAAGAATGCAAAGTAGTTTCAAATGTTGAGTTGTGGTAGTATTAGTGAAACTATATACTGAGCTGGAAGAAGCTAAGGGATAAGCAATGTAATGAGTTGATATCTATATTTTGAAAATGAGGATGTCAGATTCACGTGGAGTGGGGTTAAGTTTCAGAAATTGCTGAAAATGTATGTTTGCTTCTGTAGAAATATGTCAGATATGGGAGAGAATAATAGTGCAACAGAGTGATGGTGCCATTTCCTGAATCCCTTTACACATACTACCATAATTGATGGGGAAATACATCTTATTGTGGGACTACTGAATTAGACTCCTCTTAATAATTCATTCTGTCAAAATACTTAAATAATTTTTTATCTAAACTAAATAAAAAGAACTTACCTGCATCAACTTTATCGACACAATTTATAAAAATGATATTTAATTTTTTTAATTAATTTTATGAATAAAATTTAAGAAGAAACTTATTAATTAGATCTTTTTTTCATAAAATTTTATTAATTATTTTAACTAAACTATTCACCTAAGCACATTGAAAAAATAAACTATAAAACTTATCTTAAGATTGTAAGTCACTTTAATAAAATTAAATATTAAAAAAATTAAATAACAACTAATTTTAAAAAAATAATAATTAATTTGAATTACTGTTTTATAAATTAAAAAGTTATTGAAATTAAAATAGTTTTTATATATTAACAAAATTTATACACTAATTTTTATATTTATATTTAATATTAATTATTATAATTTTAAATATAAACTAATTTATATTTTAAATTAATTATTAATTTATAATTAAAGGTTAATTGAACATTTAAAACAGTTAATAGTTGAAATTTTGATAAATAATATTAGATATAAATTTAAAAATTATTTTATAAATTTTTATTAATAATAAAAATTAATTTAAATATTAATAATTTTTTAGTTTATAAAATAATATATAATTTAGTAGATATAATATTAATTATTTTGTGTGTTATTATTTAATAAACTTTTTGAGTGAAATAAGTTTTTTAAATACGATGTTAATATATATCTTATTAATATGAAATCTAGGGAACAATATTATATATATAATTGTTACTTCAACTTTGTTTCCAATGCATTTATTTACAATTTAATTTTACATAGTATGTGCACTCATCACATAACATTATCCATTTTACACAGTTTCACACACGCATGCACACAAGCATATATATCTATATAAAGGTATTTTATCCACTTGAAACACTTAAATTTTATGTTTTTTTTTTAAATTATCTATATTTTTTTATACATTATTCACAAAGTATGACCTTTAATCTTCACTTTTAAGATTGATGCACCTCTCCATCTTTTACTAACTTTCAATACATAAAAGTTACTTATATTTAAATCTCTTTGGTTGCTTTTTATCACTTCATTAACTATCATAGGAATACGTATTAATTCCATAGCCGTAATCTATGACAGAAAGCTATTACTATAGGAATATTTTATATTAAAAAGATATTCCCTAGTTACCCTAACCCATAAGCTTTATATATCTTTTCTTCCTAAACCCTTCCATGTGTCAAGGGGTATATAATTTTTCATCCATCTTTTTCTCTGTCTATTTCACCCTATACTTTTCACTATATGCTACCAAGTTCTAGATAAAAAGGTATAATTTTTGTCCTCCTATCATATTCAATGTTTATCCTATCATAATATAACAAAAAATAAGGAAATTTTTTCATCTTTAATGGTTATCTTATCCAATAATTAACTTTTTAACTTTCCATAGATCTTCGTATCTTTCTCTACATTCAATTAATCTGAACATATATATTTTTATTTATTTTTTAGACCAAAAAAATAGCATAGTTCATTAACATAATTATATTTGATTATATGGTTTAACTTATATATATAATTCTAAATTCTTCCAATATTTGGATTTTATTAAAAAAAATAACTAGTTTTATCTATTTTTTTTTAATACGCATTGTAATTGTCTATCTAAATGAACATCTTAAAGGTTTATTTTAAAACATCAGCAAAACAACAAAGGTTTTTTTAACATTTTTTAAATTCTAAAACCTCAACAAAATAACAGAGTTTTTTTAACCTTTCTTAAATTTCAAAGGTTTATTTTAAAACTTCAGCAAATAACGGAGGTTTTTTTAACCTTCGTTAAATTCCAAAGGTTTATTCTAAAATTTCAATAAAACACTCCAAATTTTTTAAACTTCAATAAATAAATATAATTAAATCTATTTATAAATAAATAATTAAAAACTATATAGTTTTAATATATTTTATAACTAAATTCTCTAAAATTTTGGAAGTGTAACTTTACATTACAAATAAGTTTTCTAAAGTTTCAAAAATTTACTTTAAAAGAAAAATAACCTTGGATAATAAATATTTCAACAACTAATCTTTGATAATAAGTTTTTCAACAATATTTGCATATTTTTTATGATTGATGGTAGTTGGTCCTAGTTTTTTTTTTTTTTTTGAATTCATACTTAAAAAAATCCAACTTAAGTTATTTTAGGTTTTGATGTACGTATTTTTATGTTCAATTTTAGTTTTAGTTATAATTGTTAAAATTTAATTATCATAATTTTGAAATATTTTAAACTAAGGCCTTTATTTTAAAATGCACCCAATAATTAATTCATTGAGAAAGTGAGAAATAATAAAGTTAATTTCTCCTTGCAATATGTTATTGCAATCTTTGAAGTCCTAGTGTCCAAGAACACACATGACTTTGAAGCCCACATCTGACAGATAATACAATTATTTATGATATATAAAGTTGGGGCAGTAAGGTGATGGAAGAAGCAATATTGAAGTAAGAAGAAGATATGCTTTTGAATGATTTTTAAAGGGGAAGAGTAATGGATTTAAGAATGCGGCTATTTACCATAGATGCCCTTATAAATCTTTGCGCTGGATATAAGAATGCAGCTATGATAAATAGTCGTTGTTGTATATGGTTATTTTTTTGGATACATTATGTTTAATGTTAATTCCCATCTAAATTGACTTGATCAATTATAACCTTGCCAAACAATACATAAATTCAGATAATCAAATTATATATATTGATAAAATGTATTACAAACACTAACAATATATCTCTATCTATCTATCTAATTCCTACATTATTCATCAGCTATCTTAGAGTTATAAAAATTTAGGAAATATGTGGACCAAGAATGTCTCACATATGCTATGGCTTCCGAAGACATTGGTCACTCATCCGTGAAGAAGTGCATTACAAAATAAGGTTCACATAAATTAGTGTTAAGATACATATATGCTAAAGAATTATAAAAATAATTTACCATCATGTTACCTCATCCTAATCACTTTTAAGGCTTAGTCTTACAATGGTAACCATCCATTGCATAATGTAATAGCCACACTCATAGCTTCCTGGTTGTGTATTACATTATAATTCAATAAAAAATAAAAGTTAATATTGACAAACAATGAATGAAAAGAGAAAGACAAAAATTACAAACGTTTAGTGTCATCCACTTCAGATTTTGAAAATTTGAATTGGATCGACCTTTTAGGATGTTATATCCACACCATAAACTGATAAATACAAAAAATCGCGTTAGTAGATGCTTAATTAGTAACATATGAAGTTAAGTTTATAATGTACTTATCAATGATATTCTTCAAATGTGTGAATGACTTCTGGTGTAGGAAACAGAACCACACAACAGTCTTATCAACCATTGATAAGACAAGTAACTGTCAATAACCACTATATCATCCATGAAAAGAGTAAACATTTAAAACATGAAATAATAATAATTGACAACTTATAATTAAACTTACTCATTAATATAAGGGCATAAATAAAATTGTTTTCCCTCTTTTTCCAGGGTGCTAATGATGTATGATTGGGTTTCAGTTTTCTTTGTTCCACTGGGATTAGTATAAGAGGGATCTAAGAATCCATACACATCTTCCTATTAAAAAACCTACAAATTATTAATTAAAGCATAATCAATAATAATTTAACATAAAGTAAAATGAAATATAGGTAAAGATACTTACATCATAAAAAATTGAATTATATTTATATTGAGCTCCTGATTTCCAGCTACAAATTCTAACAAATATGACATGTCAGTGTTTATTTCAAAAAACGTATCATCCCATGAAACTTCCAAAAGGTCACAACCAATCTCTCTAGTAGTTGCAGCTAAGAAAGCTAAGGAACCTCATGCTTCTTTTTTGGACTTGGTTTTCGACGAGGTTTCTACAAAATAAAGAACATTTGTAATAAATTAGATGTAATATATAAATATAAATTAATATAATGAAATGAAATTATTAACAGAGGTTCTGGCATAATTCGAATGAGGTGTTTGGGCCAATCTATGAATATCTGAAATGCATCGGTCACAATTGTTACCTCATTTGAAGGAAGTGGAACACGAGCATCAGCTACTCATAGTCTTTCAACTGTTACCTTCGTCACATCAGGGGTAAAAGGAACGTTATGTAAGGTGGTGACCTCTTGATAGACTTTTCCAATGGCCACCACCTGAGGAAGCATGCTACCCTCTACCAGTAGCTCCCATTGGCTCGTCTGGCCAATGATATCCTCCCCTGATGTTGTAGGAGCCACACAACTCCCCTTTATGCTCATACCTTTGATATTCATATTAACAATTATCATAACACGCCGTTTATGGTACCCTCCTCGGACAGCTTCTTTACTTCGTTATCCCTATCCTCCAAACGTTCCATTTCTCTAATCACCACCTCCTCGTCCCCTAAACACTTCATCCCCAATTGTTATCCAAATCCCAAAGCCTGATAGATTCAGCAACATTCTCTCCGAACCTAAGTCGGTTATTACACTTAATAATATCACTGTCAGACTCAGCATTAGAGCATAGGCTTAACATGAATGAAGAGCTGATCCCATAGTGAAAGGACCATAAACCTCCCTTGGATCTCCACCGTGGGCGAACAATTGTCACTCCCAACTCCCATAAAGCACGCAACCTTCGAAATCTCACCGGCGTTTTGTACCCATCTTCCATAATTGCTCCTTCCTCCCCAATGAAATCATACCTTCTCTCTAACCCTAAATTGCCCCCACCTCCCTCTTGGTATGTTGTTATGGTTGGTTTGGGGGTCCTTGTCTCTAGACGATGACCTACATCGTTGCAACTTTGATTATCACACCTGGATTGAGTGCCTTCAATTTTTGTCGACGAATTCGCCTCTCCACTGTCGTTATCTGGGTAAACCTGCAATGCCTTCACACTTCCTGTTGCAGGCGGTGCCACCACGCCTAACGACTCCCCTAAAAGACCCTCCGCCTCACTGCCCCTACCTCCCATGTTCTTTGGACCCGTTAGCATTGTTTTTTGCTTTTGGGCTCTAATGCCACGTAAATGGGCCTCACATGTTATAGGCCTAACTGTGTTTGCACTAGTCAACTATACACCTTCAGCTAGGTTAACCAAAGAATTTTGAATAAACAAACATGTTGGGTTGACCTGTTGTGTAACAGTTAAAGCTGCCCCGTCATCGGACAACACCTGCTCACACATTACCTTATTTGAGAGAGAAGACCCGCCTCTCTGCTGACACGCCATTTCACTCTGAAAACATTCCTCCAAATGCTTCCGTTTTGTCTCTAGCAATGATCGATCTTTACATCCCTCCTTGGCCTCTGCAACTCGCCATAGAATTCCGTCAACGTTCTCGCCCCCGTCGTCATAGGACCTTGTCGAGAAAATCGTTTCCTCAACAAAAGATTTTGTCGATGATACGCTATCATACATAGTGATTAACAGAACATTTGCACGCTCCCCCCCCTTGTTTGGGTTCCTCCTTAACGATACTTATATTGTATACTTTCCCATTAATTCGAAAACCCTTTGACATCCCTACTTTACAGGACTTTAGCAAGCGTACCTGAATTCGCGCAAACTCAAGGTTCTCCCACGACGTTGTAGCTTCCTCAATAGCTACCGGAGTTGCCACTTCTCCAACCATCTTTGCTAGACAATCCTTGTTCCACAAAGATATGGGTAGACCATAGCATCTGACCTAAACTATTTTATGGCCTGCTACATATGATTTAGACCAAGGTTCTATATCCTCGAAAACACTTACAAACCATTCATTGTTTAGCTTAATAATATCTTCCATCTATTCTCCTTCCTTAGGTGTTAAGAGTATCAGGATATCTCCCATATATCTCATTTTAACCATACTCATCCCTCCTTTAACAAATTCTTCACACAGTAAGTCATAGTTAAGATATGAAGATATCCATCCAACCGCATTGTTAGACATCCATGGAAGAACTTGTGACTTACTTTCAATGACGAGACCTTTCCAATGACCTTGTGAGGTTTTTCTAACTACATCAGCTATGATTGTTTCACGTTATGAGCCCTTCGACTTTCCTTTCCTTTTTTTTTTCTCTCCATACCTCCTTACTCTCCAGCTTCACAGGTTCATGAGTGTATTGTTTTCTAACCTCTCTAGCCGCATTGGACGTGCCACCTTTTTGTGCAGTCCTAGCTCTCCTGTATCTTGGTATGTTGACATATAATTTCATGTTGCCAGTGTAGATTTGATCCAACTCCTTCTCCGGTCTAACATCATTTTCCACTGCAAAAAACCTCATAAATTCGAATCTTCTTCCCCACCTATTAAGACGTCTTGATATGAACACCTTCACCCTAGCCCATCTTAAGCATGCCATATTTTCCATGCACTACAAGAAAATAATGAAATAGAAACCAATTTTAGAGACAAAAAATAATTAGTTGCTATAGTGACTAAATTAGAAACCATTTTAGAGACTAAAAATTTTTTTAGTTTCTAAATTGGTATCTAATTAGTTACCAAAGTTTTAACTACCAATTATTTAGATTCTAAATTTGGTAGCAAAAACCTTCGTAGCTAATTAGATACCAATTTAGAAACCATTTAACAATAATAGAAACTAATTTAGAAACCAAATTTTTTTTGTCTCTAAAATCATCTCTAATTTAGTTACTATAACAACTAATTATTTTTTATTCTTAAAATTAATTTCTATTTCATGATTTTTTTTAGTGATGACTACCTAGAAAGTTTGAGAAAAAGAACGCAGAGAAATAGTTCGACGATAAATGTTTTATGTGTGCATCAAGTTTCCACCATCGCTCATTGCCTTCGGCCAACGCTCCTACCTCGCTCTCGCCATTTTAAAAATAAAATATGTGAATAACTATAATATGAACTATACAAAAACATACATAATTTTCAGGAACCAAGTGTAGATGAAGTATTTGCTCTAACACAACTTAGGCCTCTTCTCGGATATTCTGGGATAATAAATAAGTACAATAAAACAAAGTTCTCATGTTCATATTAGTACTTGAAAATCCGATTAATTGCTTAAATTGTTGGGAATATTATATAAGAATACCAGGGGAAAGTTAGGAAGGGAAGAGACTATGTGGCCAGAAGTATTGAAATGATACAGGGCATGTGGTAAGTCTCTACGGTGATAAATGAACAATTTATCAAACCAACAAAAACAGTTGCGTTGATGAAATAAAAATTTATTTTATTTTAAAAATCCTCACATAATTAAATAGCTTAAATAATGATGTCACAGAACCAAATGATATGCCGATAAAAAAAAAACAGAACCAAATGATATAGGATAAGTAATGCGTCTACATGATAAAAAATAAATGTATCTTATTAATAATTTTATAATAAATTAAGACTACAATAAAATAAATCTAAAACAATATCCTGATTTCTAATACAGAAAAAAATAGTTAATATATTAGCAGAAAAGTGTGTGTAAATGTTTCCATAAGCATTTTGATTAAATTATACCATTAAACGTTGCATGAGTACAAGATATATAACTTTTTTTGCAAGAACCTTTCCATTTAATTTTTAGTTTGTCCTTTCCCGTAAAACTTTGCCTTTATTTATTGACAAAAAGGGTCACACCAAACTAAGAAATCATTGAATATAGGACAAAGCCATTATCATGCCATGCTTCCACGTTAACCCCAGCCATAATTGACTCAAAACCAGTTCACCATAACCATTCATGGCACTGGTACTCCATCCTATTATTTTTATAACAAAAATAGTAAATTAAATTAGTTGAAGTATTTAAGAGTTACTCCAACTTTTACATAAAAAAAAAAAATTATTTCCGAAATACTAAAATCGAGCTCAAACCCTGCATCATACCAGATCAAAATACAAATTCATAAATATCTGATTAATCTTAAAAAATATGAAATGGCTCGTACACACATATAAGTTGGCAAAAAAAACAAACAAATTGTGCTCATCGTATGAAGCCAAATGGTAGATTTGGCAGCACTAGCATTGTTTTTCCTTTGCTGCATAAATATGTGACCTTCTTGTTAGTATTTTGATTCCTATTTTTCACCATTAGGCACCCTGCTGCAGCCCTCCAACATTTAAACTGTCATACAAATGCAATCACATAACTCCTATATGCTTCTACCCTCATCTAAATCCGAATCATTATTCACACACCCATAACTTTCCTGCACCTATTATGATAATAAGGCGATGCATAAGCATAATGGTGTAGGAGAAAGTAAAATTTGGCAGTGTTTTTTTATAGTTTATTCCTCTTCATCACAATACTCATCTTATTCTACATTTTAAGAATTGTGATAAGATAAGATACATATATAGGAGGAGGTTACGTAGCAGTATTATTACTTGGTTGATAAAGTTGAACAACCTGCTCTGCTGCTTGCTCCTTATTGGGAAGGTGTCAGTGTGGGGGACTTGTTTTCACAGGAGCACGTGGCACCTCCTTTTGTTACCCACTCAAAATAAGCATTCAATAATTCCACTCCTTTCAATATGCACCAACCAAAATTTAAGTAGTAATTATGGAAAAACTGTTTACAAAACTACTTATAATCAACAAAAGCATTTCCAGATTCAAACATAAATCATGATACGTTACACAAAATTGAAAAAAAAAATGTACAAATAACACTGATGCGCACATTGTAGGGTTGGATCTGCCAGCTCATGCTGGGGTAAAACTGCAGTTACTTACCAGTGGGGCTGTTGATGCCTCCGTGATCATGTGATAGGGTTCTGCATTTTGTTTCTGCTTCAAAATCTGAAGAGCATGCATGCCAACATTATAAACTTGAACATGCACAACTTCATTTACTTAGAACAGTACCTAAAATTTCCCACTGCTACCATTAATTCAAATCTGTCTACTTTATGTTTCTTTTTGGTACATGATACATGTAGCAGTAATATATATATATTTTTTTTAGAATATTTAACATAACTGTGTTGTACTTAAAATTTAAACTTGAAGTTAGAAGGCTTTTGAACACCTCATCAACTTTCTGGAAGAGTTGTTGCAGTGGCTTCATCCAATGCAAATGGAAGCAAATATATAAATTTCTTGCAGAAGGGTTTTCATGAAGGTGAAAGTTAACTCCGTTGTTTAAAAACTACAGCGATCGAATTCAAAAGATGCGAATTCTGAACACAATCCGTACAACGTTGGGTACTTGCAGTTTTTTCACCTAACTGTTTAGATGCTGAATTTGATCCCCAAAAAAGAAAAGTTACAACAGAAGAACATTAATGTTCCTAATTCGTACGTATACGATACGAATACGAGAGTGAGTACGTGGACCTATATGGTTTTCAGAGTTGAAAGGAGGGAATATAATACGTACGGTTATTGTAGCCATGTTTCTCGAAGCATCTGTGAAAAAAGCCCTATTCAGGCTTCTTCAATACTCTCTCACAAAAGGAGAGGGAGGGAAAAAAGTTGAGGGTAAATTATTAATTAAGATCCGTTTTTTCTTTGATTCGAAAGTATTGGTTGGTCCATCCCAAAAAAGAAAGTGTAGGTGGCAATTTATAATTCGTTTCAATAGAATTTTGAAACGACCAAGTTTATTGAAGGAAGGGAATAATTGAAGATGAGAGCAAAAAAAAAAAAAACTGAGTGTGTTGGACATTTTAATGTTCTTTTAAATAAAAAAACCAACGGTTTGAATCATAAAGAAACAAATAAGTTGAGATTTTAAGCACTGTGTGGTTTCTGTGAACTCCAAATGAGACGTGAAAACCCAGTATTTTAAGCTTACCATGTTCTAATTCTTCCAAAAGCTCATCATGAATATACATCAATGTGAATTAATTGATCCATAATAAGCAAAACCAGTCGTATAATAGTTCCAAGAGTCACTATTGTAATTTGTTTTTATTTCAAAACTATTTATGGACAATATATAGTAACTCTTGGATAATAGATAAAACAGAAAAAAAGTAAAACAAATTATATATGATGTGATAGGATGAGAAAAAAAAGGTAATAAATATGTTAAAAATGTATTTAGAGATGAGTAGTGTTTATCATTATTCAAAATTTTATCTAGATTTTCACGTGCTTCAATGCACGTCTAAATATTCATTATGGTAAATCCTTACGAACATTTTTTATGCAAATATGCCGAATCAATAAACGCGTCAAATTTGTTAATGTTGATCTATGAGAAAATGGTTGTATTCTGGCCCAAATCTACCTGCGCGTACTATTTTTCTTACTTAAAGCTTGCAGATATTCACAATGTCATGATCATAATTCTTCTAAAGTTCCATGAATTATGTACTTTAACCTACATCGATAGTAACTTTACATCATAATAAGGACATATATGATCAAAATGTCTTCACACATATAGACCTTGTTAAATCGAAGAATTTGCAGACATAATAACTTTTTCCTGCATTTCATATAGTGCGACTCATTTTCTCTTCTGTACAATCTCCGGAGCATGCAAACGCAGAGAAATATCTAAATCATAGAACAAGAAAAAACCTTGTAAAAAGTAAATACACACACCACACAGCACTTTCACTTTGTAGGTTGAAGAATAATGGCCTATTCTGGCTATCACATAGTGGCTTCTATATCACTCATGCAAGCCTCATCTTCATACCTTAATTCAACAAAAATTAGAACAGTATACATACATACATATACATATACATACATATATATATATATATATATTACTGATCACACGCATAAATATTCATCATGAACCAAGAAGCAAAGGATTATAGTTGTTCATTGAGAATACAGGAATGTATAATCTTCCCTGATGTAACAAGAAAAGACCTAAAGCCTGAAATGTTATTTTTATGTGCTTACCTAATAATTCTAGAGATTGAATTCAACTGTAGAGGGTGTGCATGCGAGTGGCATTTGAATATAGATGTAACATTTGATGGGGATGCAGCATACGAATCCTACAGTTTAATGAGGTTAATTATTATTGCATCCAAACAAGAAATAGATCCTTGTAATGTTTGCACTTATAATTGTGTGAGTGGGAATCAGAAAAAGGGTGAAATAGAGTCTAGAAGGACTATATATGAACTAGTTGTAGTTGTACCAAAAGGCAGACACTGATGTTGTTATCTCATAAATAGAGGGAGTTACATGTTTGATATTTCTTCATCCAAGTCTTGTCAATAAGGTAGCTAGGTAGTGTATGTAGGTATTTACTTTCTTCAGAAACATCATGCCTTTTATGGTACAAAGCTTTTCTTTTGTCTTTGCTCAAACCATGAATTCCACCTTTCTCTTTCTTGTTAATTAATTTCCTCAACAATGAAGAGAACAAACAACCAGACCTTCTCATGCTTTGCCACTGATTGCTTCTGTGTACCATGAAGAAACTGCTACTGCTACTTATAGCTAAAAAGTGGGGATTTTCTGCTAAGTACTCAAGCAATAAAAACTTATTATTGTGCATGAAATTCTTAAAATCATTAACAAGATCAACATCTTGGCTCTACGCACACGATAAAGAAAACTTTTCTTTTCTGGTTGCACAAATACTGCATCCATTAATTTATCTTAGTTTCAAAATAAAAGTATTTGTAAATTGCCCTATTAAATTTTTTATCCAAAAAAGCTATAAGCCATACTTTATTTTTTTTATTTAACAGTTGCCCTCCGATTCCACCTGCAAAGAATCACATGGCGTGGACAAATGGTTGTTCCAGTAATAACTAGAGTACTCATAATTTCACACTTCCACTTTTCTCTACATTTAAATTACAACCTCAACTATTATTTCATTATAACTTTTATTTTATTTTATTTTATTATTATAATATAATATTTTATTATGAATAATAATTGTAAAGAGATCATTTATATTTTCTTAATTTATCCCACACATACAACCTCTAATTTGTTAATTTTGAATTAATGATTTATACAGTAAGTTAAGTGATAACTTTTTTATTAAACTAGCTCATATGAATCATTTTTGTATTTGCATGTAATTTCATTTTAAATTAATTTATTTGAAAATGATACTTTATTAATGTGTAAATCTCACTTAACAAAGCTTACAGCTGTCCTCATAACATTCTCACCAAAACTGCTGTATTTATAACACTTTCCTGGAAGATTCAAAAGAGAACTACCATCTATAATTTTATATATACATAATATATATATAATGAGAGAGTTAATATGCAGAAAGAAAAAACGACAATAGGCTATAAAACTGACGAATCCCTTGATGAACTGATCTCGTGAGTGAAACAGTGATCAGAGAAAATAAAGAAAGGAAAAAGGAAATTATTTAGAAATATCAGAATTAAAGAAGCAGAGTCTGTTTTTGCAGTGATTGCATGTATGTGGAATGGTCTGAACCAGAAAGGTTATAACCGCGTGTTAATTTGCGTCTGGCGGTTCTTACCGAACACCTGCAATTCTGCTAATTAAAATAATATAATTATTATCATTTTTATGGCGCGAGATACCTATTAGGGTTAGTCAACAACATAACTTGAATCCTTCTTTATTGAGCATGGAATGATGGATATATCAAGATTAAAAATTTATATTTGTCTTAATTTTTCATGGCACAGTTACTGTTGGTCTCTTGTTTTTTATCTTGGAAACCTGCTACTCTCTTTTCTGCTTTACCTGTCTTTTCTGATCTACTTGTTTTAGTTCTTGTAAACAATTTTGTTTAACTTAGGTACTACGCCTGTTAAACAGTAACTTGATATCAACAAAAATTTATATAATATTATTATTATTTCTTACAATATATATGGAAAAAAAATAATTATAATACTTATGATGAAAGATATATTATCATGAGATAACTTACAAAAATAGTGTATTTACAACATTATGAAGCAGAAATAGACTGCATAAATATTAAATGAATGTATTCTAAAGAAAATATTCATGCTTTCAAGAGGATGGGGAGTGGGCAAATTAAAGTAAGAAATGCTGATCATTAAAACTCTTTGATTTTTTATTTATTAAACATTATACAAACCCATTCTTAAGCGTTGACAATATGTTTTTTATTTAGTTTATGAAAGCTTTTATATATATATATATATATATATATATATATATATATATATATATATATATATATATATATATATACACACACACAACAAAAAATATATACAAATTTTTATATTAAAAAATTAAGATATTATTGTAATATTTAT
>Ga0123342_1003909_pt1 | contig 23376 bp, 21 predicted proteins | sample Turbeawhitnodule_FD_89960 | JGI IMG/M metagenome (GOLD analysis project Ga0123342, IMG submission 89960) | Root nodule microbial communities of legume samples collected from Mexico - Turtle bean Mexico white nodule | ecosystem: Host-associated > Plants > Roots > Nodule | place: Mexico: Nepantla... | reverse complement strand
TTGTTCTCCAGAAGATTCACACTACGGAGAATCCTGCAGATATGCTCACCAAGGTAGTTACAAGGACCAAGTTTGAACACTGTTTAGACTTGGTTAATATCTTGCACATTTGAAGTTGGCGCCCGGAGGCACAAATTTGAAGCACTGCAAAGTTTGTTTTTGTTATGTTTTGAGAAAATTTGTTTTAGGTGGGACTTGAAATTAAGCCAAGGTCGAGATTTGTTGATTTTGGCTAAATCCCAAGTCCCACACCGGTGGGTTCATTGTTTGGGAAGGAGGTTTGAGGGTTATAAATTAAACTCTCCTCCTTCACTGTTAAATATCCCAATTTGTAATATCTTCTTCCATAATAAAAGTGAGCTGTTTTTGCTGTGCTCGGAGATTAGGCTAAATTGGCCGAACTCCGTTGTGTGTTTTTTCCTCTTTATCTCTTTTATTATTTCGCTCTGTTTATTCAATATTATTTGTCGGTTAGCTCTGTTAGGGTTCTGTTTTAGTGGAAAAATTATCCGTTTTTTCCAACAATATATACATGTTGTCTAGAGTAATGTTTAATCCTAACATGTCATAACCTCCATCTGTTGTGCTTTTTGAATTTTTTGCCAACTTTTCGCATAGTGTATATCTCTTGAGTGCTTTGATTTTTATATTTGAGTTATTGGCAATTTTCTTAGAGTTAGGTTTCACTATAATTTTTTTTTATGAAAATTCAGTTTTGGAAATTTTGAAAAAAATTCCGAGAAGTTTTCCTGGTGATTTTTTTTCCAGTGGTGTGGATAGTAATTTTGATATGTTTTTCAAATTTTCAAGAGATTCTTGTTGCATCTGGGGTCATGTTGTGTTTGAGTTTTTTTTTCTTGATTTGGTTACAAATTTCTTGAATTCGTTGAAATTTGGAGAAGAAAATTACATGAGATTGAAATCAGTGAATCAGTGCATTTCAATTGAAAGAACTCAGTGAAGAGATCGGCACATTGCCTTCCAATGATTCTGTTCGAAATTCGTTGTTTAAGGTTCTTGAATTTTTTGGTGTGAGTGTAATCTATATGAGCGAAACATGATCGGGCAGTGCAATTGTTGATTTGCGAGTGAATTGTTGGCTCGGTGAATAACTAATTCATTAATTGAAGATGCAACAGGAGCGATGAATTCTGAGTTTCTTGGTGAAAAATTAAATGAGCACGTGAAGCTGTTTCACTGCAGAATCAAAATTAAAGCATTATCGGTGTGATTGAACGATGCAATTTTTTTTGTGATTTCCATGAAATGGTGAAGCTCAATGTTGATTGGCGATTCTAGTAAATTTCTTTTCTGTGCAGAATTATTGCTTAATTTTCCAAATGGTGCAAGCAATAACGTGGTTATAAAGTTGATTCAATTGGTGATGAATTGCGGCTGGAAGTGATATACAGTGATCGAAACTTTGAAATTGTTTTTCGATTATTCAATTATTTGTCTCAAACATTTTATCAAACACTTGGTAAGCTAGTTAAATTACAGTTTGCAGCTGACGAAAACGTGAAGTTAGTGGAATAATTCTATATCCAAGTGTTTCAGTGATACAAACATGAGCTGATTGGTTTTTAATTGAATCATGACAGTGCAAATCGGTGCATTTTATCCATTGAACAGTTGAAATAGTAAAACATATTAATTACACTTGAAATCTTCGAATTCAACCTGAATTTAAGTTCAGAAATTGGCATTGGAATGAATCAAATTAGTTGAGTTTCAGTGGATATTGGATTGTTGAAGCACTGATTGAAATATGCATTAATAGAATAGGCGGTGCAGTAAATCTGGTTTTCTGCAGCAGTGCAAATTTTGGTGCAGCTGAAGTAGTTCTCTGTCATGTGCAAATTAAAATTGTTTTGTTGCAGTTTTCAATTTCTATTTTGGTGATCGCTGGAAAGATGATCTGTTATAGTGCAGAATTCATGCATAACATTTGTTAACTGTATTTGCTGGTTGGTTGGAATTGTAAGGATTGAATTTATTTTGAGCAAATCGGAATGGTGCTTTGGGTGAAAGGAATCTTACTGGTAAAATTGAATATCGTTGATTTGGTGTTAGACTCAATTTGGTGAACTTCACTGAAGATGTATTGTTAGCTGTTTTGGTGGTGCCGTAAATTGGTTTACTTATGCAGAGTTGTTTTGTTGCAGACTTGCAATTTCCAATTTCAATTTGGAGCTACCAAGAAATTTTGGTCCAATTTGCAGAGTTGAATCAATTTGAAGCAAGCTCCCCAATTTCAATAGTGCAGCAGGAGTATTTTGATAGAAATAACTTATACTTGAGCTGATCAAACATTCCATTCTTAACTTTTATTTTTATCATTTTAGTGCCTATCTTGATAATTCATATGTGTCTACTTTTCTTTAGCTTTAATTTTTTTATTTTGAGTCTTTAAAATTACTCTTTTCGGTTTGTCATAATTCAACTCTTTTGAGTTTAGCATTCTTCATTTTGAACTTCTCTTGATTTTGGATTTTATTAGCCTCTTAAGATTAAGATGAAAATTATTCTTTAGTTGAAAAAAAGCTAAGTAACATATTGGAGAAGAAAAAGATTAAGATGATTCATCTTTAGATAACAAACAAGTAGAGGTTTAAAAAGAAAAGTGACAAACACTTGAGAGGGAGAGTTGATACGGTACAAAGATCAAAACATAATTTTTCTTGTGTAAAATCATATCGTCACAAAACTGTGTTAATTTTTCATTTGTAATTTTGCTTGCCTTGTGTTTGGGAAAATGTCTTTAAAGCAATCCCAAAGTTAAACATTCATATAATAAGTGTTTAATATTGTGGAGATGTGTCTAGGGGTTCAAAGTGTCACTTGCATTTTTACTTGAAATTTTCGTATAGTTTTTACTTGCTTTCATTTATGTACTTGCAAATTTACTTTGTTATTTCCTTTCTTAACCATGATAATTAGATCTTAATAATCTTGAAAGCAGGCAAATTCTCCATGCACCTCCATACATTCTCCTCCACCTCCATAATTTTTTTTAACGATCCTAATACTTTGACACATACTTAACAAACAAATAAATTAATATTTTAATTATTTTCATTATAATTTTTAATTTAAAATATTATAATATTATTATAAAGGGTTGTTGTTTACTACAGTGTCAACAAAAATATTTCCTTTATTTAATTCCAACAATACTTTCAATTGGAGCATAAATTAAAATTATCAAAATGTCTAATTTACATTAATTTCCTTTTAATAAAAATATATATAAATTAAAGAGACTAAAAACTCAAGATGTCTCAAATAAAGTTTCTTATAAAAAATGAAGTTAGTAAGATGTCACGTTTAAATATTGTCTATTTTTAAATGTAGAGAAAAGCTAAATAAGAGTATTAAGTTATTTGAGCTAATTTGTGTCATAAAAATATAAGTTAATAATGATTAAATTATTTCTCTCGAAATAATGAAAAAAATAAATCAAATAAAAGAAAAAGATAATTAAAAATTATATTTACTTTTATTATTAGTTTGAGTGAAATAAGCATTTTATTTTTCTAAATTTTTAGTCATTCTTTCGAAAGCTACAAAATCCAGAAAAAAACCAGCGAGATGCAAAAATTAAGTACAAATTAAAAAAAATTATCTTCACACTGGAACATTGAATACAACGAATCATCTCATCAACTCTCTTACACACTCAGATGATGAAACTGTTATCTCAACACTAAGGTTGGAGAAAAAAATGAAAGTGTTGCAGTTGGAAGGGAGGTATGGGGTACGAGGGTGCAACTAAGGTAATTAAAAAAAAGGTGAAATTATGCTTCATTTAAGGTTATTTAAATTTTTTAAAAAGGTTAAAATTGATTTTTCATAATAAATATGACAGCATAGGAACAAGGTATGTAGGTGGAGGGAGAATTTTCCTAAAATTAATAGTTGACATTCTTTTAGGCTTTAGAATTTTGTTGCACACACACATTTGGACAAAATCTTTTTGAAGTTTTTATTAAGAGATTTGTGAAAGTAATCTGAGGAAAACTTTGGCTAGGAAAGACCTGGTACTTAATTGCATCCGTTTGTGACTCACCGCTCTTCCATAGGAGTCTACTTGTCAACTTTCAACAACTTTTCTTTTTAGAAACTTCACCAAAATATAAAAACCATTGGTGGAAATTTTTATCTCTCAACTATGAAATTTTTTGTGAAAAAACTTTAAAATAAAAAAATGAGTGATCATTCTCATCATTCTAGTGTGTATAGAAATAAGAGGAATCGTAAGGGGGATTTTTTGAGGGATGAACTAAAAAATGCACAAAAAGAAACATTCATGGAAGAGTTAAGAACCATGCTTGGTGAATACATATGTAAAGTAAAAAAAAAAAAAAATCATGGAAAGGGCTCAAATAGGAAGAAAGAACATCATAGAGACTCTCATGCCCAAAGAGAATAAGGAGATTGTAGTAATCCTTGTTATACTAATTTTTATCATTCACCCCCTAAACATCATCATAAGCCTACTAATCATCCTCATTCTATAGAGCCTAAAGTAGATCTCCCTTATTTCATTGGAAATAAAAATGTTGATCCATATTTAGAATGAGAGATAAATGTTGAGAATTTTTTTGAATTCCACCAAGTAGATGAATATAGAAGATTATCCATGGTTACTTTAAGTTTTCAACAATATGTCATTTCTTGGTGGAAACAAAGGCAAAATGATGTTAAACTTGGAAGAAAATTAGAAATATTGAATTTGAATGAGTTAAAGGCGTGTATTAGAAGAAACTTTGTTCCACTTTCATATGATAAAAATAAGAAGCTCAAAGAAGAGATAAAAGACCTTGTAGAAAAACAAAGAAAAAGTGTAGATGGAGAAAAAGAATTTATTAGAGAAAAATTATATAGAGAAAAATTAGAAGCTCTTACTAAAAAGAAAGAATAGAAAGAGAAGAGAAAGAAAAGATAGAAAGAGAAGAGAAAGAAAAGATTTAAAAAGAAGAGGAAGAAAATAAATAAAGAAAGGAAAAAGAAAGAAAAATCCAGAAAAGAAGAAAAATCTCTTATGGCATCCCTTGTACATATAGTTGAGAAAGAATCGCTAATGGAGATTATAACACTTTGAATTCTTCTTTTTACTTTAATCATAATTTTAACCTTTCTTCTTTTCAAACTTTTATAGAAAATAACTTTGTTTTCTTATTGCATAACACAAAGCAATGGATAAAAAAAAGTGGAGAAAAATATTTTCTTAAAACAATGACTCTTGTTTTTCATGTAAAAACTTTTAAAAAAATAAAGTGCATTGTTTTAATTTTTTTCTTAAGACACATTTGTTTTAATTTTCTCATTTCAATTTTGTTTGATGATTATTGTAAATTGATATTTAATCCTGGAGGAAAACAATAGAAACAAACAAATAAAGACTACGGTCATTGAGACTATAATCAAGAATAAAGAAGTCACAAAGTTAGAGACTTGATCAAGAACTTACCTGGAGTTTGAACCTATTTAAGATTGTTTGGACTTCCAATTAGTCTTTTAGGACCGGGTTCAACCAGAGGAGATAACTCTAGATATTTTGGAGCATCAAGATTACAAGACCTCTATTTGTAAAAGTTGTACAAAATAGTTTAGGATTTTATCTTGGACCTTATATTTTGGGCCAAATAGCATAGGATTCTCATTTCGGTGTTGTATTTGGGTCAAGTTTATATTTTGGTTTTCTAAACTTAACTAGGGTTTTAATTGGGCTTTTAATGACCTAAGAGAAACCATAGGATGGTCATACAGTACGCACCAAGCTAGGGTTAGAAACCCGCCTTCCATGTTTCATTCAAGCTTGGACTCCAAGCTAGGTTTAGAAGCTTGCCTTCAAAGTTTCACTCAAGCTTGAACTCCAAGTTTCAATTAAAAGCTTCCTCATACTCTTCCTCGTTTTGATGACTGAGTCTCTAGGAGTCCTCTCTCTTGTACTTTTTAACTTTAATATATGAATTGATGTCCAAATTTTCATAAACTTCTACTTGTCAAAGTTATTTCTAGAGTTGTCTTCTTGCTAGACAAATTTCTAGACTCTTCCTCATAGTGTTGGTCCAACCTCATTCTAGAAACTAGTGTGTTGACCTAACCTCACCTAGAATCAATCTCATAATTTGCATATTCAAACCTTGACATTGTTGCACTTCTACATGTTTTCGCTATTCATCATCATCGACAAAAGAAATCTAAACCAAAATCATTGTAAAAGAAGAGCTACAGGGCACATGAAACTTGTTTTCCATCAGCACGTGATTGTTGAAGTCTCATATGTTAATCTAATTGAGATGTCAAGTTTCATAATAATGTCTAACATAAATTTTATATATAAAAAAGATACCACAAGATAAAATAAATACGAGATAACTTTTTTCAATTTATTTTTTCTAATTTATAGAATTCAAACTAAAACGCAAACTAAATTTTTCTTTTTAAAAGAAAAGAAGAAATAAAGTTAACAATGGATCACAATAAATGAAAATTAATAAAACAAAATTGAAAATTTATAAAATAGAAAATAACGAACAAATAACAAAACTAGAAATTGAAATTTAATTGAACTTCCATACAACGATACCAAAATATGACCGATATCAAACTTAATACAATTAAATAATTAAAGTGTAAAACATATTATTGTAAGGCCATAGAGTGTCAAGTGCATGAAAAGTCAACAAAATTAAATATAGTTAGGGTTATAAAGTACAAATGAAAGGGAATTGGAGTTTAAAAAGTTCAAATAAGATGATACTTTCAAAGTTGAGTTAGACAACTCAATTGATGACAAGTTATCAAGAAATTTTAAATGGATGCTTAAAAAAAAATCAAGGCAATGGGAGATCTCCTTTCAAAAGGAGGGAAGATCATCAAAAAGTCATATGTTATGACTATGTTGGATGACTTAGACTCAAGTTCAGACTCTGAGTCAGACGCAGAGAAGGCAAATCTATGTCTCGAGACAAACATAGACAATGAGATACCCTGTAACCTTAACTTTTCTTCTTGTGAAATCTTATCAGACTCATCATGTTTATCATCTCATGAAGTTGATTTGTCTTATAAAGATCTTCTCACTAGTTGTAATAAGATCTTTGAGCAATATTCGAAATTAAAACAAAAATTCAAATTTTTGTTTTTAGAAAATGAAAAGCTCAAGCAAAAGCAAAATCTAGTTGCATCTATGAAAAGATATCATGCCTTAAACTAGGTCCATATCCATCTAGTGATTTATGAATTAAAAATATGGAAGAAAAAGTTACATGTTGTAAGCATAATTTTGAAAATATTGTCTGAGAGCTCAAAGCTCTAAACATCCTTTTTTTTTAAATGTTAGAAATATATCAGATAAATTAGGTTTTGCTCATGACTTAAAGTAAAAAGCATTTTCTTATGCATGTTAAGGTTGCTTTTCCATTATTATGCTAAGTTTGGACACCCTGGTGTCAGATGAAAATAGAAAAAACAAACATCTATAAATAACAAGACAAAACCCACGAAAATGTGGTTACCAAAGATTTCATAATTCTTGATGCAGGTGTGATGTACGAGAAAAGATAGCAGGCGAAGATTGATCTTCAAGAATGGATGCTAGCCACACATCATAGATACAAAGTCTATGTTCTGAGACCAAAAGCTACTTAACGAAGGTAAGATAACCTTCGAATGGATAAACTGGTAGAATACTATTAGATCTAGAAGCGTTTCTTTATGAAGGTCTTTATGTCAAAAGTCGACAAACGCAATGAAGCTATCAAATGTTGTCAAAGGATCACACACAAGGAAATTGCATACTGAAGAATAGTTTCAATTTTACTTAAATATAATTCTTCAATTTCTTTAATTTAGATATGATATATCTTGTAAAGTTATCTGACCAAACAATGTAATTGTTTGTGTATTACCAATAGATGTGTGGAGTCTGTGTAGCTAAAATTATCTTAAAATAATCATTAGAACATTGAGAAAACGGAATTCCTAATTAAGGGGGAGAAAGCACCTACCCTTAATTAAATGTCATCTCTTTTATGGTCCTTACGGGGGAGAAAGGATACAGTTTAAAGAATGTTGAAAAGATAAAGTTTTGAGAGGCAGAGAAGAAATATAAAAGCTTGCAACCTTGTGTTGATGGTTAGAAGAGGGGGAGGAGATCATAGAACATGGTAAAGATGAAGAAGGAAGAGAAACTTAAGCGAAGGGGAAGCTTAACTAAAGATTCCATAATGCTTAAAAGGTGATGTTTGTTTAAGGGGAGCTTCCAAGAAATAGACAAAAGATAAAGACTTTCAATCCATTTGTTTCTTCTACTTTATGCTTCATTTCCATCCCCATTGAAAATTTGTTTATGAAAACTTGATCTGATGAAATCATTTTTGAAAATATATGTTTAAACTTTATTGTTTTAAGCACCATAAAAAAGAGGAAGATTGTTCTAATAAAATTCAACAAATTATTTGTTTAATTTTGATTTTGTGCTTAAACAACAAAATTTTAAAACATAATCATTTTAAGCTTCAGATCATGTTAGAAGCAATTGTTCAGTTTGACCTAGTAGACACAAGTTATATGGTTAAACAAACAAACACATTATCGTAAACCTTAATTTCATGGTAACATCAAACTTATAAATGTTTATTTATGTTTTAGGGAATGCTCCATTGTTCATTCTTTCGAGAGCATCTTGTAGGAATAGACGACTCTGAAATAGGGGTTGAATGGATTTTGGACTCAATTCCAATGGATAAATAACACACAAGCACAATGTCTAACATGAAAATGAACAACAGAAAAAAAAATATCTTTATATTGGTTTATCCCAAACCTTGGGTTGAGTTCAATTCGCTCTCATGCACACTGCTTAAGAGGTTATACTAATCAAACAAATTATTACAACGAGTACACCAACTTCTTTAAGTTACACTGAGTACAAAAGAATTTTCATGTTATACCAGTATTAATCTCCTCTTGTGACTAAAACCTCTTAAGATACAGTAAGAAAACTCTCCAAGAGAGTACAATCAAAGCTCACTAGGTATACTTCTCCATGTGAAGAATTACGTAGTTTCTGCACACAACCCAAAATATTAGAACTCCTAAATACTTTATATGAAAATCTCGTGTATATGTTAAATCTTTTTATTCGAAGTTGTTATCTTCTTATTCATCTTATAATCCTTTATATAACTTTGTAAAGATGATTTTTTGATGCTCAAAACAATACTTGATGTTGAACATATTTCACGTTGTATAACTTCATCATTTTTACAACAGATGCTCTAAAAGGAAACATTTAATTTGATATATTTTTGCGTCTTGACCTTTATATCTACTTATCATTTTTCAAAAATGAAATAACTAAATATAGAAAGATCTTAGGAGATAGATTGTCTAACACGAAAACTAAAGGAAAACCATCTAATGCATTTAAGACTACAATATCGTCTAATGTGTTGAATACTATGAGATCGTCTAACATATTTAACACTTGTTAGACCGTCTAACATGTTAATATTACATACCATCTAATACGTTTAACTTAACATTGTACATGAGAATAAACTTTGTTAGAAATCTTTACTCATCTTATAGTTTTTGTTGTTATTAAAATTTCATAGACTTACAAATCCATATAAGACCGTCTAATGGGGTATTAGACCATTTAAATGTGACGTTTAAATGTTTTAACATTTTTTTTTACATCAAGATCCTTTAAAGAACTGTATTGAAAGTTGCTCCACATAAACAACATTTCTAGAAATGGTGGTATATTAGTACTATAAAGTTAGAAACCTATTTCAAGAGAAAAGAAGTTAACTGCCTAGGCGTATTTAGCTATGATGTGTTCTAGAGGTGCTGCTAGAGAAGCCATGCGCTTTTAATGCTAAAGTTAAAAGAACTTAATGCGTCTCAAAGCTTCAAGCATGGTTAAATGTAAGAAGAAGCAGTGGTAGAAAAAGACCTGTATAACAACTTCAAAGGATTTGTGGCGATTCTTTTCTTTCCAAGATTTATATAAAGAATATCTTTGTGAAGAAGGAAGGTTGGAAAAATTCTTGCAATAAGAATGATAGCAAACTCTTGTTTCCCTAAGCAATCTTTAGCCTTGTAGTTGTGAGGAAGAACACTATTTGAATTCTTAGCTATATTGAAGAATGCATAATCTTTGTGTCTCGACCGGTCCTCAGTCATCAGCTCAGAGGCTGACCTCAGACATCACGCACCGATGCTTGGTAATGGAAGGGGGCCATGTGAGGTGGGCCCCAGACGCACCTACCAGGGAATTGTTTAGTCCTTGATATTTATATCCTAAGCCCCGATGTTGGAGATCGATATCGAACCCCACCAGTATGGTAATAAGATTGGACATCGGTCATCAGGACGTTGTAAAGGGCCACATAAGGTGGGCCCTAGAGTTTTGTTAAGATAACAGTTAAAGACAAGAGATGTGTGGGAAGCCTAAGTCACGAGGGGTCCATGCACGTGGTGTGTAGGACGCATGAAGGCGTCGCACGTGTGGATAATCCTAGGGGGCGTTAAGGCCCATTAGGGTTAGGGTTTCCAAGGAAGCTGCATGCATGACACATGAATACTTAGGGCACCCACGAAGCAGATGACGCTAGAGAATAAGTGCACAAGTTGGTACCCAAGTGGCCACTCTGTCGTTTGTTGCACTCCAGTTAAGGGAAGTTCATGTGCCAGATACGCTAAGATTCTATGAATAACGGCGCAAGGACATTCTCCAAGGAACCCTAGTCAAGGGCAACAACGCAAAGGTAAACCCTAGTTTCAGCCTATATAAAGGGTGCCAAGAACCATAGTAAGGTACACAGTTTCTAAGACTGAAGCTAATATACACTCTTGGTGTTTCTTTGCCCTAATACTGACTTGAGCGTCGAAGTGCAAATGGCCGCTAGGGCGCCCCTTTGTCTTTGCAGGTGAGAGATTTCTTGATCAAGAAGGCCCGTTTCTCAGGCAAAATCGAAAGGCCATAGCAGTTGTTAGAGTCAACCGGCGGAACAAGTCAAGCGGTAGGAACATTTGGCACCCACTGTGGGGCACGATCTAAAACACTGTCCCACTAGCAAGAACTAGAAAGATCCAAGATGGGGAGTACGAGGCAAGGAACTGCTGGATCCGCAGGAATTGTGCCCCCCCGGAGGGGACAACGTTACCACGCAACAAATCTTGGATACGATGCGTGCCCTCCAAGCAAAAGTAGCGGCATTACGAGTGAACAACGCAGAATTGCGCAGAGCCAATGAAGAACTGTGTAGGGATCTGCAACAGGTAGGGGAGCGCGCAACGAACGAACGTGCACACCAGTACCACTTAGGGCACGTGTCATGACGTTCTCACGAGCGATCATGAATATGACGTTACCAACAACGTCTCTAGGCCCAAAAGTCTCCTTCACTGGAGTAGAGGACCCAGAGGCCCATCTCACGACGTTCCACACCCAAATGACGCTCACAGGAGGATCTGATGTTGTGTACTGCAAGATGCTCATGAGCACGTTGTCAGGCGCAGCGTTGGAATGGTCTGTTAGCCTTCCCGACGGGCACATCACCAACTTTGACCAGTTTGCGACACTTTTCAGGGAGCAATACCTTGTTAACAAGGCCCCCACACAACTTTTTATGATGTTTTCGATGTCAAACAATACCAGGGGGAGTCCATGAAAGACTACCTGAACAGATTAGGGGTCCAAGTAGTGAGATTGAAACCCACTGATGAGGCCATGACAGTGCATGCCTTTGTCAAGGGAATGCTACCAGGGCCTTTTGGTGAATCACTACTAAGGTTCTACCTGAAGACATTCACATAGATTAGACATCAAGCGTTAGCACACATCGCCGCAGATGATCGAGTGACGTAGAAGCAAGGTGTCGTTGGTCCTGTCCAACCTCGAGCGGCTGCACGACCTCAACCTATGAGGGTGCACGAGGTGACCACAAAGAATAAGGGGGCGAGAAAACCCTATGAACGGGCCCAGGCGGGGACTCGTGCACGAAGGGATCCACCCCCAAAACATAATTTCCGAGCGGAGCTCAAGGAGTTGATCGCTATTCCAAACATAGCGGCAAGACTAAAGGTACCGACAAAGACCGATAGGAAGATGGGGCCCAACAAGAACGCTTGGTGTGAGTTCCACCAGGAAAATGACCAATACATACATAATTGCTTGGCCTTGGAACACCAACTAGATGAGCTGGTGAAGAGCGGTTTCTTAAAGGATTATCTTCAAGAGCCGTAGGACGACCAGGCGTTGGGAGCTGCAGGGACGGATCAGGGGCACGAGGTACCTATCCACAAGGAGGTAAACACTATCTCGAGAGGGTTCTCAGGGGGAGGGTACACTGCCTCCCAGCGAAAGAAGTACACACGAGAACTAATGGCAGTGGAGGTACAACAGGCGGACCTGATCCCCGATGTCGACCTCGCCTTCACGAAAGCCGATCTCCGGGATGTCGTGCCTCATGATAATGACCCGGTGGTAATTTCGCTGGTCATAGTAGGGAGGAGGGTGCACCGTGTCCTCGTAGACCAAGGAAGTTCGGCAGACGTGATGTTCTTGACGACCTTCAACCAGTTACAGTTGTCCACGAACTAGTCAAGGCCCTACACCGGATGTTTGTATGGTTTTGCAGCGGACGAGGTGGAGGTTCATGGGCACATCGAGTTGAGGACAACATTCACGGATGGCGCGTCTTCGCGCACTACCAGCATCAGGTACCTCGTTCTTAACGCTCCCTCAACCTATAATATACTGTTAGGAAGACCAACTTTAAACAGGTTGGGAGCAGTTCCCTCCATGAGGCATATGAAGATGAAATTGCCTTCCCTTGAGGGGGCAGTGATCACCATCAAATCTGATCAGAAGAAGGTGAAGAGGTGCTATGAAAACAACCTCAAGACGAAGAGAGGGGTGTTTTCTGTTACTACCAGGCCACTAAGGGAAGACGGAGTGACCCGCGAAGAGATCACCCGAGAAAACCGACCTGAGCCCGCGGGAGGTGTGGTAGAGAGAGAGATCGGTGGGAAGATGTTCAAACTTGGGCAGTCCTTGAGAAAGGAGTCACAGGATCAGGTTGCTAAGGTCATAGCACGACACCTCGACGCATTCGCGTCGACCGCCGTTGGCATGCTCGGTATTGACCCTGATTTCCTATGTCATCGTCTCACCATGGACCCCAAAACCTGTTCGCTAGAGAAGGCGAAAATTCAACGAAGAAAAGCGTCAGGTCACCTCAGGGAAATCCAGTACCCCGAGTGGCTAGCCAAAGTGGTACTAATACAGAAGGCCAACGGAAAATGGAGGATATGTGTCGATTTCACGGATCTCAACAAGGCCTGTCCAAAGGATTCTTACCCGCTGCCCAGTATTGATGCTTTGGTGGACAACGCCTCCGGATGCAAGTTACTCAGCTTCCTGGATGCCTTTTCGAGTTACAACCTGATCATGATGCACCATAGGGACGAAAGCAAGACCGCGTTCATGATGGAGCTGTCTTGCTATTGCTATAAGGCCATGCCCTTTGGACTAAAAAATGCAGGGGCCACCTACCAACGGCTGATGGACAGAGTGCTAGCACCCATGTTAGGGTGGAATGTCCAAGCATACGTAGATGACATGGTGGTCACCTCCCAGCAGAAGGAGCAACATGTAGCTGATCTGGAAGAGCTATTCACCATGATAGCGAAGTACAAGCTAAAAATGAACCCGGAGAAGTGCGTGTTTGGGATGGAGGCAGGTAAGTTCTTGGGCTTCCTACTCACCGAACGAGGAATAGAGGCCAATCCCGAGAAGTGCGCCGCCATAATAGCTATGAGAAGCCCAATCTCAGTAAAAGAAGTACAACAGTTGACAGGGTGAATGACCGCTCTATCCAGATTTGTATCGGCAGGGGGAGACAAGGGACACCCTTATTTCCAGTGCCAAAAAAGGAACAGCAGATTCGTTTGGACCCGCGAGTGCGAGGAGGCGTTTGTCAAATTGAAAGAGTACCTAGCCAGTCCACTGATGTTGTGCAAGCCAAAGCTAGGTACCCCACTCCGCTTATACTTCGCAGTTACAGAAAAGGCAATCGGTTCGGTCCTATTACAGGAGCAAGACCAGGTGCTGAGGTCAATCTATTTCGTCAACAAGGTATTGCAGGGGCCAGAGGTGAGATACCAGGCCTTAGAGAAAGCAGCCTTAGCAGTGGTATTCTCAGCAAGAAGACTCCGCCACTACTTCCAAAGCTTTACTGTGATAGTAATGACAGACCTTCCAATTCGCAAGGTCCTACAAAAACCAGATGTAGCGGGCAGAATGGCACGATGGGCGGTAGAACTGTCTGAATTTGACATACATTACGAACCCAGAGGCCCCATTAAAAGCCAGATCTATGTCGACTTCGTAGTGGAACTCTCCTCGGCAGCCACACACCAAGAAGGGGCAGGTTTCAGGTGGGTGCTCTCTGTAGATGGTTCCTCAAACCAACAAGGTAGTGGAGCTGGTGTTATCTTGGAAGGACCAGATGGGTTGTTGATTGAGAAAGAGCTATGTTTCGCTTTCAAGGCCAGCAACAACAAAGCAGAGTATGAGGCCCTAATCGCGGGAATGTTGTTTGTTGGAGATGGGAGCGAAGGGGTTGTTGGCAAAGAATGACTCTTTGTTAGTTACAGGCCAAGTCACGGGGGAGTACCAAGCTAAAGACCTCATATGGCCGCATACCTGGAATATTTCCAGGTCCTGAAGGATTCGTTCGAAGTGTTCCAGTTAGTCCACGTGCCCAGGGAACAAAATGCCCGAGCCGACTTGCTTGCAAAGCTAGCCATTTCGGGCAAGAGGTGTAGGCAGAGGACGGTGATTTAGGAAACCCTAAAGACACCTCGAACCACCATGGACAATGTGGCAGAAATTCAACAGGTTAGCACATCGGAAGGGACGAGGAGGAGTCATCGGTCGCTAACGCAAGAGATAGTGAAAACACCCAGAATAAGCAGGTACCCAGTTGCTGGGGAAACAACGCCGCAAGTTTACCAGGTTGAATAAGGAGAAACCTGGATGACGGCTTACCAACGCTACTTAGCCGATGAGATACTCCCGTTAGAACCCGCGGAAGCTCGAAAAATCAAGAAAAATTCGAATAAGTACACCCTAATCGATGGGAAACTGTTTAGACACAGATTCACCCATCCTATACTGGTATGCGTAGACGGTGAACAATGCACGCGCATCATGGCAGAACTACACGAAGGGATATGCGGTAGCCACATCGGTGGTTGATCCCTCTCGTCAAAGGCCATTCGTGCAGGGTATTACTAGCCAACCATGAGGGAAGATTACACGAGATACGCCCAGCGATGTAAGCAGTGCCAACAACATGCTGATTGGCACAAGGCGCCCCTAGAGGAGTTGAGATCGATCTAAAGCCCAGGGTCATTTCATACCTGGGGAATCGATATTCTGGGGCTTTTCCCTTTGGAAGTACGGCAGATGAAGTACCTTATGGTAGCAATAGAATATTTCACAAAGTGGATCAAGGCTGAGCCAGTGGCATAGATCACAACCTATAAAATCCAACACTTCATGTGGAAAAACATAGTATGCCGCTTCGGAATCCCGAAGAGATTGGTATCTGATAATGGTACCCAGTTTGCAAGCCAGCAATTGGGCAAACTATGTATAGAGTTGGGAGTGAAATAGGTGTTCGCATCAGTAGAACACCCCCAGATGAACGGACAGGTCGAGTCGGCCAACTGAGTTCTGCTCAGAGGCCTGAAGAGAAGGTTAGACAAAGCAAAGGGGACCTGGGCTGAAGAAGCTACTAGAATTGTGTGGGCCTACCACACTATTCCCCAATCCACAACCAGAGAAACACCCTTAAGCTTGGTGTATGGTTCAGACGCAATGATTCCAGTGGAAATCCATGAGAACTCACCGCGTTTCTAGAATTTTGTGGTCGAAGAATCCAACGAAGAGAAAAAGGTGAACCTGGACCTACTGGATGAAGTAAGGGAGGAAGCTAGGATTAAGGTTGAAGCCTTGAAAAGGAGGGTGGAGTACAAGTACAACTCTAAGCTGAGACCTCGACAGTTCCAGGTCGCCGACCTGGTGATGCGGAAGGCCCACCCGTACCAGTTAGAAAACAAGCTATCTCCCAAGTGGATCGATCCTTTCAGGGTAACGAAGGCCCTTGGGAATGGAGCATACAGGCTCGAAACATTGGAGGGTGGCGCGATCCCTCATACTTGGAACGCGACCAACCTGAAGTTTTATTTAGCTAATTTTTGCATTGTACATGTTTAAGGGGGCACTCTGTAAGGGTTTTTTAATGAGGTCACCCAAATAAAATTTCAGTTATTCAGTAAAGAAATGTTCATTGCATTTAAATGAACCTCTCCCTTGTAGTGATTAAGCCAAGAGCGGAAGTAGTATGGTTCCTCAGTGAACCTCCCTCTCGGGTGAGTTCACCAAGGCCGAGAATAGTATGGTTCGGCAGTTAAATGAACCTCTCCCTTGTAGTGATTAAGCCAAGAGCGGAAGTACTATGGTTCCTTAGTGAACCACCCTTTCGGGTGAGTTCACCAAGGCCGAGAATGGTATGGTTCGGTAATTAAACGAACCTCTTTCCTTGAAGTGATACACGGAGAGCAGAGGTAGTTTGGTCTTCCCAATAAGCCCCTCTCGTGTAAGTTCACCAAGGCGAAGAATAGTATGGTTCGCTAATTAAACGAACCTCTCCCTTGAAGTGATACACGGAGAGCAGAGGTAGTTTGGTCTTCCCAATAAGCCTCTCTCGTGTAAGTTCACCAAGGCGAAGAATAGTATGGTTCGCTAATTAAACGAACCTCTCCCTTGAAGTGATACGCGGAGAGCAGAGGTAGTTTGGTCCTCCCAATAAAGCCCCTCTCGTGTAAGTTCACCAAGGCAAAGAGAAGTATGGTTCAAACGTTAAAGACTCGCTCCTTGACTTTATACAACAAGGATGAGGTCGCAAAAGATTCGTTCACATACGATTCCTTAGGGAGCCTCCCTCTTGCGTAGTAACTCCAGGGTCGAACAGCATGGCTCACTGGTTAGATCCACCCTAACCTTCGTGATGCAGAAACAAGATCGGGAAGATACACTTCAGCCAAAGTCAAGAGCGGTATGGCTCGCCAATGTTGACCAGCATGGTCTTCCCGTTGATTCAAGGAAGGAAGGGACGAAGATGGAATTGCCTTACTTTGCAAGAAGAAGATCAAGGACAGTAGAGGGAGTATACCCTCGATAAAAGGTCGTACTAGACAAGGGATTCGCGCGCACAAACCTAAAGGGCAAACCTAGGTCGAAGGCATTGTCGGTCGAACGCGTTGTCGGCCGAAATCAACACAAGTAGGGGCGGAAGAATGTAGAGTGAAGCGAGTAAGGCAACAGTTAAACAGAAGATAAATACTTATAAAGGTATACATGCAAAGAGAGTTTGTTTGTCAACAAAGACAGAATTACAAAACGAAGTCATTCTCGTGGCACGAGTTGCCCGTCAACAACGCACTTGGACTCACCGAAAAGGGTAAGATCCACCTCAGGATGCACACAGGCAAAATGAGCAATGACATCTTGAAACCCCTCTCCATAAGCCTCAGCGACATCGTTTGTGAGCTCCTCCTCTGTCTTTTTGAAGGACTCAATCTTCTCAGCCAAGGACTCAATCTTCTCAGCCAATTCACCCTCAACCTGCCCAGAAGGACCTCGCGCTGGGTGGCCCTCTCCTCCAACTTAACCATTTTTCTTCCTATAAGTCGATATGCTCTCGAGGGTCGTAAAAGTGGATGTTTCTTCTAGAAGGTCCACCGGTACCCAACAATATAGGGACCTACAGAATGAGGTAGGAGGAGGAGGAACTAGCGAAAAAGATGGAACAGGGGATGAAGTTGAAGTAGAATTGGAGTCTGAAGGAGAAGCTGGTTCAGGTGCTCGTTTAGTCATCTTGGATAAGAAAGCTAAAAAGGAAAAAAAAAAGATAAACTTTAGAGATGGAAGGTGCATAACTCGACAGAACCAGAAGAAACCCAAAAAACAGAGACTCAAAGCATGAACAGTAGAAATGAACGCATAGAGAAATGCAGAAGTCATAAACAGACCCAGGCAGTTATAATCATATTACAAGCAGCAAAATCATAAATGGCAAAGTAATCAGGAAATAAAGATCATACCTTTCGAGTGATGAAGTTCGAGGGTTTGAGGTTTAGAAGAAAGAGAAGAGAGTGTTTCCTCGTAAAGGCCAAGTCAAGGTTAGCGTAAGTAAAAGTGATGAAACATTTGTGAAAGCGTAAAGGTTAAAGTGTTTAAACAGTACACGAAGAAGTTCGAGCGCCAACAAGTCTCAGCCATCGATCCCGACACGTGTACGTTGGTTGGAGACGAATGATGAGATGTCACGTCGGTGTACTGTTCACGCCCGTTATCCAGTGCCATGTAGGTCGCGCTGCGCGATCACTTAGTCTTGTCACTAAAACAAGTTTCAGCTCGAGACTGGGGGTTTTGTGTCTCGACCGGTCCTCGATCATCAACTCAGAGGCTGACCTCAGACATCACGCACCGATGCTTGGTAACGTGGCCCCAGACGCACCTACTAAGGAATTGTTTAGTCCTTGATATTTATATCCTAAGCTCCGATGTTGGAGATCGACATCGAACCCCACCAGTAAAGGAAGAAGATCGGACATCGGTCGTCAGGACGTTGTAGAGGGCCACATAAGGTGGGCCCTAGAGTTTTGTTAATATAACAGTTAAAGACAAGAGATGTGTGAGAAGCCTAAGTCACGAGGGGTCCATGCACGTGGTGTGTAGGACACATGAAGGCGCCACATGTGTGGATAATCCTAGGGGGTGTTAAGGCCTATTATGGTTAGGGTATCCAAGGAAGTTGTAGGCATGACATGTGAATACTTAAAGCACCCACGAAGCAGATGGTGCTAGAGAATAGGTGCACAAGTTGGTACCCAAGCGACCACCCTGTCATTCGTTGCACTCCAATTAAGGGAAGTTCATGTGCCAGATACAATAAGATTCTATGAATAGCGGCGCAAGGACATTCTCCAAGGAACCCTAGTCAAGGGCAACGACGCAAAGGTAAACCCTAGTTTCAGCCTATATAAAGGGTGCCAAGAACCCTAGTAAGGTACACAATTTCTAAGACTGAAGCTAGTATACACTCTTGGTGTTTCTTTGCCCTAATACTGACTTGAGCATCGGACAAACGACCGCTAGGGTGCCCCTTTGTCTTTGTAGGTGAGAGATTTCTTGATCAAGAAGGCACGTTTCTCAGGAAAAATCGAAGGGCCTTAGCAGTTGTTAGAGTCAACCGGCGGAGCAAGTCAACAGGAAAGAACATTTGTATTCATCATAAGACGCAATATCTCTTTCTAGTGAATGATAATAGTCGTTTTGTTGTGAAATTAAAATGATTCTAGCGTAAACTTGTCTAACGCTAGAGAGATGATGATATAATTGTTGTCAAATGACCCCACTTCGTCTTCCAATGAATTCAATAGTTAAATCTATTTGCAAGAAAGAAAAGCTAGCAATAACAATAAAGATAAAAATGGGTTAAGATTATTTAACATAAAATATAAAAGAGATTAAAACAACAAATAAAAAGTGGTTGATCCCCAAGTTCTTCCACCATTGAATTCTTCACAGGTTCTCTAAAGATTAGTCCTTTCTCAACCCTCAAATAGAGTTAAACCATATTGAACATTCGTCAATCTAATTCAGTTGAAGCTCATCAATCAAGCATGCGTCTATTGGTTTAATCAGTACCTACTTTATTCCATGCATATACTTCATGGGAATGCTTATCTCCTCTCTTTTGGATCATGCGCCCAAAAAATTAATTAGAAAAATGTGAAATAACTAAGAAACAAAAATTTAAGATAAGGAAATCTCTCAATCATGCGTTCAAGTACAGCCTTTGACAAAAATACCAATTTTACTGGAGATTAGAATATTGAAACAAATGTTATAGAAAATTCAAAAATGAAACTTTTATTGATCAAAACCTCAGAACTCAATGGAGAATTGCAAAGGAATCAACAAAAAAGGTTTAGCCTTCCATGTGAAGGCAGAAATAAAAAGATAAAAAAAAATGCAAAAAAAATAAACAAAGGAAGCAACTATGCACTTAGAGATATTGGTCTTTGTGTGTTTCCCTGGCTCTCCTTAAATAGGCATGCTCCATCCAACCTCCTCTACATTCCATGCTGGAGGCACCACTTTTGGTGGAGAAAATGATGGATAAGATAGTAGAGAGGATAGTGGAGAAGATCGAGGTCCTACTTAGGAGGAGAAAGTATCTCTTACTTTGTATAAAATCCTCTCAAATATATTCTTCTATTATATTCAAAGAAGTAACTTGGACTTTTGCATTTGGCCCATTCACAAAGGTAGACACTTCCTTCATACCATTTACTCTAAAAACACAAAATTAACAAAAATAATAGTTAAGGCCCAAATAAACCCAATTATATGAATCTTAATTAAAACAATGGATTTATTTATTATTAGTCCAATAATCTATGATTAAAGCTATTGAGTGTGAATAAAATTATGCCTATCAGTGAACAACCCTATGATCTTTTATATCATTTTCTTCGTAAACCTTTGTATTTTATCCATGAGTGGCTAGGTCCAAAGAATACTCAAGTTTAGCAATGACTGATTATATTGCAAATCAAGTTTTAGCCATGAGTGATTGCGTCCAAATCAAGTTTAGCCAGGAGTGGCTTAATTCCAAACAATACTCAAGGTTTGAGTCAGGAGTGGTTGTGTTACAAAAAATACCGGGTGGTTTATCTAGCAGTGGTTGTGTTTCAAATAATACTCAATGGTTTAGCCAAGAGTGGTTGCCCTTTAACTAATACTCACTTTTTAGCTAGGAGTGGCTATGTTGAAAATAATACTTGGGATTTTATATAGAAGTAGTTATGCATCTAAACAATACTCAGGTTGTTTTAACCAGGATTGACTAAGGTCCAAACAATATTCGTTTGTATCTTTTCAGTGTTAGTCTGCTTAGTGAGTTCAATCAAGTTGATTGATAACTAACGTAGTTTGGTGTTTATAGACCAACCAATATAAAAGCATCAAGAGTTAATCTTTCCTCTCCCTACTATTTTTATATTACATGTTATTTAACCATGACTAATCTTAAAACAAGAGATTTCTAAAAACAAGTTTTGAGTTCTTCATCAAATGCAGTACTTCAAAAAACTACTTGATATTGCAAGTTTGTGTCAATCATACAAAGATTTCGTTTATTTTAAAAGTTTTAATACATAATTTAACCCTCACTTCCTATTTATTTTGACCTATTTTCCACACATATTATGTCTTTTTCAAATCTAAACTTAGGTAAACTAATAAAAGGTTCATTAAAAATGTTTTATTCTCCTATGCCAAAGCCATGGATCTTTTTCATTCGTAATAGGGACAAAATATGTATTTTCCAAATCAATTATGTAAATGTTCTTTTTTTCCAACAAATTCAATTCTATTTGATATTGCACAACATAAGAAGCAATGATTTATCTCAAATATTACCTCAAAACCTTTGTCACAGAGTTGACTAATATTGAGAAAATTGTACTTGAGGTTTTGTACCAACAACATATTTTCAATGATAATAGATGAGGAATTTACAATTTTTCCAACACCAAGTACCTTTTATTGTTGGCTTCATAAGTGAAATAAGTGTTATTGTTTATAATTTTTTATTGAATTTATCCAAGTCACTCTTCATATGTCTTGAGCAAGTATTATAAATATACCATATGGACTTATTGACTGAGACACATTTGTAAAATATATTAAAAATAACTTTTTGATACCAAAATTATATTGGGTCTTTTAGAGTTAATACTCTTATGGTATCCTCTAGGAGTCCATACATACTTCGCACTAGGAATATAATGATTTTTTGTATAAAAAGTATTTGATGCATGACAGTTTTTCAAATAATAGAAACAAGTCACAAAAGATGATGTAGATGGTTTTTTGAAATTGAAAAAAACATATATAAGAATTTTCTGTTTCTTTTGATGTGAAAAACCAATTCTGACTTTCCCATAACAAACTTTTGTGAATTTAGGAATGCATCAAGATTTGATCTCCCCATTGTGAATTTTTCAAGAGTTTTCATAAAATGTTCTAATTTTGTCAACATATTCTTGCAATCCTCACAACTACGAGTTATTTCTTGAGAAATTGATTTATAATTGAATGAGTTTTCATAAATAATTTCTATAACATCAATATCAATTTTTAAATTATCAATTTTAATTTCTCATTTGAGTCTATTATGTTAAATAAGATAGGTGTTTTTCTTCTTCATATAACTCTTTAAATGCATCAAGTAGTTGATCATAGTTTTCTTCATTTTGAAATTAAGAACTACTTACAATACTTTTGCTTGATGATTCAACATCAGTCATCAAACAAAGATTAATTTCTTCTTCTTCACTCCCACTTGAGATGTTAGACGCTAGAAGTATTATCCTTCAATGTAATATAAGCTCTTGTGATATTTCTTTGTTTCATTCTTCTCTTCAACCTTTTGATTCATATTTAATAAGAGAAAATCAATTTTAATATGACCTTGCTTACCAAATTCATAAAATATATAAAATTTATAGGTTGGTCCTTAGTCTTGTATCGTGTAGCTCTTCTTTGGCATGACAAATTTATTCTTATTCTTGTACTTGTATTTCAAAAAACTTGAAAATTTCTTCACCAGTAAGTTCATATTTTCACCAAGGTTATCAGACTCGAGAGTTTACTGTGACTCGTGGGAGCCCAGTAAACTCGACTCGTAAACCCGACTCGTAGACTCGTAAGAGTCTATTTCACATAAAAAATTTAACAAAAGAAAAATTCATGATATCAAATCCATAATATTGAAATATTGAAATAAACAAGTTCATACACCAATAAAATAACTAAAACAACACAAATGTTATAGTTTTAAAAGTCTCATTCATCTAATCCTATAAGGAAATTATCTCCAAGATCTTCATGATCATCTCCATCTTCATCATCACCATGTTCATCATCATCATCATCTTCATCACCATCAACATCATCATCAAAAACTTTATTATCAAAATCAGCTACATCTGGAATTGAATCATTTAAACTTGTTCCTCCAGCTAAGTCAACATTCACACCATCATTTTCAAGTAGAGTTTGCTCAACCTCGACAAAATTATCTCCTTCAGTTATCCATTCATTATCGGACTGAATGTCTTCAAATGGAAGAGCAATAGATCTTCTAATTTGTTTGTTTCTCAACTTCGAATTATACATTACATAAACTAAGTCATTCATTTTCTTTT